>JACCEA012055300.1_pt1 | contig 27113 bp, 29 predicted proteins | sample 7449851 | NCBI WGS metagenome assembly JACCEA01 (sample SAMN15323453, study PRJNA562643) | freshwater metagenome | isolation source: river surface water | place: USA:Blue River Watershed | collected 2017-08-18
CCTGTATTGCTACAGATACTGGTGGTCTCTTACACCACCGTTTCACCCTTACCAACTTACGTTGGCGGTTTACTCTCTGTTGCACTTGCTCGCGGATTGCTCCGGGTGGGTATTACCCACCGCTTTGCTCTGTGGAGTCCGGACTTTCCTCGGTGATTTCTCAACGCGGTGATCCGGGCGACTCACTACCTAGTTTACTTTCTAAACTCAATTGAGACAATTTGTTTGTTTAAAAGGGCTTAACAAGGCTCTACCCTTTAGGTATGAAGTCATCGGAGAGATTCTTGCTACCGATAGGCATCGTTGGTGTAGTTGCCACTTTCCTCATAAGTCCGATTTATGCAGCTGCAACTAATGAATTTGATGCAAACCCTGTTTCATTAAAAGTTTGTCATGTAGAAGGTAGTTTAAATTTAAGACTTGCATTTACATGCAAACCGAATGAAGTCGATATTATTTATAAATTAATTGGTCCGCCTGGACCTATCGGCCTTGGGTATGCGGATACCATTTCAAATTCAAGAAATGAAGTTTCAAATGGAATTAAAACTTTCAAAGTAAAAGAAGTTGGTGCGTTTAAAGAAGGAATGCGAGTTCGTGTCATAGCAGAAACTGGTCCGATGACTGCAACTGAAGTGTTTCTGGTCTGTCCGATTGCTTATCTCGAAGGAACAATCATCGAAATTTCTGGGAAAAATATTTCGGTAGACATCGATACTTATTCTGGTACCGGAGATTTTTCCGAATGGAAATTTACGGTTGCGGGATTAGTGGGCGCAACTGGTGCGAAAGGTGACACGGGAGAGAAAGGCGACAAAGGAGACAAAGGAGATAAGGGTGCGACAGGTGCGCAAGGGCCTGCTGGACCAAGTGGCGCAAGTGGAGGTTCCGGTGCAACCGGTCCTACCGGTGCAACTGGATCTCCAGGATTGACCACGATTGGTGATTTCGGATCATTCTCTTCCGATCAAATTCAAAATATTGTCGGTAATCAGCCAACGGCTGTAACTTTTAACTCAGCAGGTACCGCACAAGGAATTACTGTGACTGACGGTTCGAAAATTACCTTTACAAAAGCTGGTAATTACAACATCGCTTTTTCATTTCAGATGCAAGATACTGCCAAGTCTTCCACAATCGATATTTGGCTGAATAAAAACGGCAATCCAGTTCCACTTACCAATACTGCGCTTTATATGGATAAATATAATTCGCGATATGTTGCAGCTTGGAATTTCTTCGTTGAAGTAACAGACCCGCTCACGGATTATTACCAAATAATGTGGTACTCCACTTCTACTACTGCACAATTGCTCTATGTTGCTCCACAGAGTAGCCCTGATATTCCTGCTATTCCATCGGCAATTGTCACCGTTAACCAGGTAGGTTGTTAAAAATGAAAAAAATTATTCTTGCAGTTGTTTTGAGTCTCTCACTAACTTCATGTGCCAATAAACAAGATTCACCAGCTCCAACACCATCGGAAACACCTTTGGCAACAGAGCGAGCAGTTCCTGCAACTTGTGAGATCCCCGATGTCATCTCTGCCTTTGCATTGGTGATACCTCCAGCGCAGTACATTCCTACTGAATGGAAACCGGCTGAAGGCACAGATTTGTATGAGGCAGTTAATGCAGGTGGCATTGCATGTTCTTATGGTGATCAAGATGCCGAAGTGGGTGGGACAATCATTTGGGCAATGAATAAAAATGATTTATGGAAAGCTCGCACTTTAGAGTGGGAGAAAGAAGGAATGGTAAGGGTAGAAATTCCAAGTATTGATGAGATGGATGCTTATCGATTACCTGATGGTGCGACTTCTGCTGATGGAATGCCAGCTTGGAAAGTTAACTTACTAATACACGGAGTTTGGATTCAATTAGGAGCAGCATTCATTCAGTCTTGGGATGAAGCAACTCCAATAATTCGAGCCGCAATTAATGCAACCAGAGTAAGTTAATTTGCATATCTCTTATGGCCGATAATCAACAACTGCTTGCTTTAGATGTAGGGCAATCTGGTAGCCGAATCTCTATTAATGGAGAATTAAAGAGTATCCAACGAGCAATGCATGCTGGTGAGCCAGTTGAAAATACCGTGGCAGCCATTCTGGAAAATTTAAGAGTTGATGCGCCGAAGGTCGCACTTAGCCTCACTGGTTTGTATGGGGATGTTGGCGACGTTTCAAGATTTAATGAGGTATGCCAGAAATATTCGAATACCAGAGAAGTAGTAGTTATTGATGATGGATTAGCTAATCTTGCCGGAAGCCTGCAAGGTCAATCAGGTGTAGCACTAACTTTAGGTGGCGGTGTGGTTGCAGTTGGTGGAAGTAATGGTGCTTTTTCACATTCTGATGGGTTGAGTAGTTTCTTTGGCGATGAAGGTGGTGGATTTTGGCTTGGATCTCGCGGGTTAACTCGTGCGCTTGCCACAAGAGATGAACGAGATTCCGAATTTCAATTAATGACATTTTTCGAAAATGAAATCAAAGAATATGACGAGTTAAAGAGCAAGAATAGTCCTGAGGCAAATCTGCTAGCGATCAAAACTGCAGAAAAACTACTTATTGCTGCTGATAATCAAATTCCGATTGCCGTAAAGATCCGAAATGAAGGTGCGGCGCTTTTGGCAAAAACGGTCGTGTCTGCTTGGCGAAAAATTGGTACTGAGAATTCAAGCTTTCTAGTATCAATTTCAGGTGGCTTATCTAGAAATAAGAATTACCAACACGGAATCATTGAAGAAATCAATAAATTAGAACCTAAGGCTAATTTAATTGAACCAAAAGGCGACAACTTGGCCGGGGCTATTTGGCTCTTTGAAAACATCAAAGAAGATGTCAGGCCAATGCTTGGTTGGGCCAGAAGTTAAGCCTTCTTGCCATTTCTAGTTGCGGCAAGGCTGGTAACTGCTGTAACTGTCAAAATTCCGATAATTGTTAATAAGCTGGCCTCGATCGAAATTTCCATGAGATGCACTCCAGCAATGTCATGAATTCCTACTTGATGGAAACCTTCAATAAACAGCTTAATTCCAATGAATCCAAGTACAACCGAGAGACCTTTTGATAAGTAAATCAATCTCTCTAATAACTCTTCAAGCAAGAAGTAAAGCTGACGTAGACCCATTAGCGCAAAAATATTGGCGGTAATAACTACATATGGATCTTGAGTTAAGCCAAAAATTGCTGGGATTGAATCAACGGCAAAGAGCAAATCTGTGACACCTAGTGCAAATAAAGCAATCGTAAAATTCTTCACTCCCTTACTTCTTAGGTATGTGAGAATTTTTCCTTCTTGCCACTCTTCTTCTTTAGATTCGAAGGCAAGCTTCCATGCGGTATATACCAAGAATGCCCCGAATAGGAAGAAAATCCAGCCAAAACGTTCAATTAATTGAACACCAGCGCTAATCATGATTGCACGAAGTACGATGGCAAATAAAATACCAATCAAAAGTACCAAGTGTTGTTTTTCTTTATCGATTTTTAGCTTGGTGAGAATCAAGATAAAAACGAAAATATTATCGACTGATAAGGCGTATTCAGTTAGCCAACCTGCAAAGAATTCTTTCTGCATTTGGTCTGATCCCCAAGTTGGTAACAGAAAACCGAAGATGATGGCAGCGCTCACATAAACAACAGTCCACAAGCCCGCTTCAAGGAGGGTGGTCTTTTTATTGCGGCGAGCTATGGCTGCAATAAGGTCAACTGTGGCAAAAATTGCTAGTGCGCCAATTGTGTATGCCCACTCAGTACTTGTGATCAACGGAAATGCCCTCTTTCATTTATTGAACGAACTGCTCGTAGCCCATCACTTGGCCATATTGAAAAGGAAGATATCGAGCAAGGGCTAATATCAATATGGAATAGTGAATTTGGGTTACCCTCCAAAACAATACTAGCCATCTGCTTAATAACGCCATTATGCGTTACAACTACTACCTTTTTACCAGGATACTTCTCCGCAAGTGCATCAAATGCTGGCTCAATTCGTGCTGCCAAATCATCATATGACTCACCATTTGGCGGTGTGTAGGCACTGGTGCCAATCCAACCAAGGTAATCCTCTGGCCACTTCTCTTGTACTTCTTGAACTGAAAAGCCATCCCAATCACCAAAGCTGCATTCATACCAAACTTCGTCAAAAATTGGATCAAGTCCAGTGACTTTTGCAATTTCTGCTGCGGTCTCTTTGGTGCGCTGCAAAGGTGAAGCAATCAAAACATCTGGTTTTATCTTTGCAATTTCAGCGGCAACTTTTTTGGCTTGTTCAAGACCAATTTCAGTTAATGGCGGGTTTAACTTTCCAGTGCCTGAAAATTTGCGATCAGGAGTCAATATGGTTTCGCCATGTCTGACCATATAAACGAAAGTCGGAACTTCAGGCTGTCTTAAACGATCTGTTAGTCGATTTGCTGGAACTACCGCTTTAAAGCCATCAACTCGCTCATCAAGTGCTTTATTGGCAAGTCGATCTGCATGTGAATTTTCTTCGCGCGGAATCCATCTATAAGTAACCAATGCTGGATCATGTGCTTGCATCGCACTTTTTACTAATGCTCGCATGCCTTCATTCTTAACTTGCCATCTACCTGACATCTGTTCGACAACTAGTTTTGAATCCATCGCTACTTCAATACGAGCTGAAGAATCAAGTTTGTTGATGTGTGATAAAGCTGCGATTAACCCACTGTATTCAGCAACATTATTGGTGGCAGTGCCAATAAATTCATAGAGCTCCGCGATTACTTTTCCATCTTCTGAAACAGTCGCGCCGTATGCGGCCGGACCAGGATTGCCACGTGACCCTCCATCAGCAGTCACTTGAAAAATACGACTCATGCACGCACCAATATACGACGGCATTCTTCACATCGCGCAACTTCTTCGGCAGGCAATGCATTCAATTTACTTAAATCGCCTGCATTAATAGCTAAGTTGCAACCAGTACATTGCCCATTTTTCAATTTAGCTGCACCAAATTTCTCATACAAATCAGTCAATGCTTTATCTATAGTTGGAAAAAGTTCCGCTCTTTCGTCGGCGATTAACTTGAGATCGTTATTGATGACTACAAGCGCAGCATCTCTTGCAACTGCTGCTGCCTCTAATTTTGAAATGAATTCAGCCTCTGATGCGCTTAACTCTTTAATTCGATCTTTAATGCCTTCAGCTCTAACCATCACTTCTAATTCAACTTCTTCAAGTTCTGCACGTCTGGCATTGAGAGAAATTAATTCGTGTTGAGTTTGCTCTAACTCTTTTGGAGTTCCCTGCCCCGCATTTAAACGAGCTTCATCTTTTTCAATTCGTTTTGCGACTTGCTCAACGTCACTTTCGGCACGATTTATTTCTCCACTTAAATCGCTGAGCTCAGTCTCCGCTGCAATTCTGAGGTCTCGGTACTTTTCAAATTCAAGCGTAAATTCATGATGCGCGATTGCTTCAGGAAGGGTTCGGATTTTTTGATTAAGTGCTGCAGTTTGAAGATCCAGTTCGGCAAGGCGCAGTACCTTAAGTTGATTATCAACTGATGCTTGCACCTATTGCCCACTTTCATTTATGGAATTTTGCTCCGCTAATTCTAGCTACTCTTGACCTGCGTCATACACTTCCCCAATGAGTGATGTAACGCTTTCTAGGCTCTTTCGCCATATGGCATGGGCTAATAACCAACTTTTCACACAGCTATCAACTTTGCCTGAGGCTGCGCTTTCATTTTCAGCATGGAACCCAGAATGGACCGTAGGAAAAATTGCTAATCACATTGTGATTGCGCAAGGTCGATTGATTTCAAGGCTAGAGAAGAAAAGCGCTCCGGAAGAGACCGAATTCCCACTTAATTCTCAAGGCATGAAGGATTTGGCAGCTAAATCCCTATTTAATGATCAGAAAATCCTTGAGTTCTTAGATATGCCCGAAGAGATGCTTACCTTTGTTCGATATGGCGAAACCGTCTCTTACCTATCAAATTCAGTTGTTGCGCAATTTGTGCACCATGCAACTGAACATCGCGCTCAAATTGCAGACATAATGGCTGTAAATAAAATGGATGTGATTAATCTGGATGATATTGATTTATGGGCTTTCGAAAGATCTGAAAGAAGCTGACCAAAGCGCAAGCGTTATCACAGGTATTGAGGCAAAAGCGCAGAGCCATCCGTAATTCAAGGAACTTATAACTACTCCGGCAATTGCTCCACCACCAGCACCCGCTAAATTCATAACTAAATCACTTGCGCCTTGAGAAGAAGTCTTTAAAGTTGAATCGACGCTAGAACTTAGCAGCGCTGAACCTGCAATTAAAGTGAACGACCAACCCAATCCAAGTAAGAATAAACCCATTCCAAGTCTTGAAACATCATCAGCAGCTGCCGTACCCGAAACTAAACAAGATAGCAAAAGGATGCCTAAGCCAATCTGAATAGTTTTTACCTTTCCAACACGGTCACTAAAACTTCCAACTATTGGAGAGAAGGCATACATGCCAATTACGTGAACACTAATTACTAGTCCAATAATTCTCAAAGAAACATCGACATGTGCCATATGTACTGGTGTCATAACCATCACTGAAACCATTGCAACATGCCCAATAGCAATAGCGAGAATTGCAAACAGCGCAATTGGTTTATGCCAAATATGCGATAACGCTTCCTTTACATGCTTCTTGCCGGCGGCATAACTTTTTCCCTCACCTAATGCGGTTAAATAAGGATCCGGTTTAAGGAACATATAAATAAGCAGAGCTGCAAAAGTTAAGGTAAAAGCGGAGATTAAGTAGGGGCCAGTTAATCGCGGCAGATTTAACTTCTCCGCCAAATCTCCTGCTGGTGACATCAAATTGGGACCAGTAACTGCTCCAACTGTAGAACCCCAAACAACATAGGAAAGTTGCTTTGCACGATGCGCTTCTTCGACCAGATCAATTGCAGCAAATCTGGCTTGGTAAGCAGATGCGCTAGCTGATCCAACTAAGAAAGATCCGGTTAGCATCAAATAAATATTTGAATTAACGCCTCCAAGGATTGCGAATATTGAACCAACTACACCTGCTGCATAACCGACTGACAGCGCACGACGTCTTCCGCCCGATGAAGTTAAGCGAGCCAATGGAATTGCCAGTGCCGCTGCACCTAAAACTGAAAATGTCTGTGCTAGCCCTGCTAATTCTTCAGAACCAGTAATCGATGCGACCAGTAAAGAGCCTGCAGCCACCGTTCCGGCAGTTCCAACTCCCGCACCAATTTGTGCCGCGGTCAGAGTTTTAAGAGTTTTTCTCTGCAACTGTTGATGGTTAGGCATATCTTTATTTTAGTTGCTTTATTACTTCGGCAGCCATTGATTGAAGAAGTTTCTCATCGACTTTCCAGTCAACAGGCACTTGCACGGTTTTCTTTAAGACTTTGTAATCCTTTAATTTGTTTTCTAAAGTTTTCAATACTTTAGGTTCCCAAGGAGCAATCAAAATGTGATTCTTAAGAATGGATGCACCAAAAATGTAATTGCCATTGTATTTAAGCATTGGCTGATTCCAAGCTATTACTAATTCAGTTTTTGGATACTTACTTTGAATGGCTTTAAAAATCGCCTTGATAGTCTTTTTCTTGACTGCATCATGCTCTTTCAAATAATCATTCAAGGTCTCAAAACGCTTAGATGATTTCGAACCCCGGCTGTACATAACCAAAGCGTTGGCGTGAGCCTGACTAAATCCATGCTCCTCTTTCAAAAATGCGACCTGTTCCGGGTATTTAAGATCTTCCAAATCTTTCATAATTTGGAACCAATACTTCATAGGTTGCCCGTATCGCTTTTCGATTTTCGGGAAATAGGATTCTCTATCAGGATTATGCGCCACGGGGTTACTCTATGTCCATGGAAATCCTTTCGCTATTAGTCGGTGCCGGCGCCTTATTAGCACTTGTTTATGTAATCAGATCTTTAAGAGCGCTACATCAAAAAGTAGGACGCCAAACAGAGAAATTATCAAATGGGATTCAGAAAATTAATGAACTGACTAGAAATTCTTCCATTCAAGATTACCGTCAATTAGAGGCATACGTTCAGTTGCATTCTCTAATTAAATTTTCAGCGCCACTGCCAGCTACTCGTGGATGGGTAGGCTCTCCAGACTTATTGTTGACTTTGGCGCAGATCGTTAAAACCCATAAACCTAAATTAACGGTCGAACTTGGTTCGGGTGTTTCCACTGTGGTGATGGCAAAAGCAGGGGCAAGAAAAATTATTAGCTTTGACGGTTCATCAGAATTCGCTGAAATCACTCGAAATTTATTGAAGGATCATGGTGCAAGAGGTGTGGAAGTTCGCTTCTCTAAATTATCACCATACAAGAAAAGTTCTGGTTGGTACGACCCAAATTCTTTCAAAGATATTAAAGGTATTGATCTGTTAGTAATCGACGGGCCACAAGGTGGCGATGACCCAGAAGCTCGTTACCCTGCACTTGAAGTCTTAGCTGGCAAACTTAGTTCTAAATCAATTATCGTGCTTGATGATGTTAAACGTGCCGGTGAAAGAAAATTAGCCGAAGATTTTCTTAAAGCGTTGCCAAAGCATCGCCTTGAAATCCTTGATCATGAGAAAGGTACAGCGGTAATTCGCCCTAAATAAATGTTGAAAATCCAATGTTTGACTATTGATTGTCTTGACCCAGCTATACCTGCAAAGTTCTGGAGTGAAGCACTCGGCTGGCCAATTACTATCTCCAATTCTGAGGAAGTTGTGGTGGAAAATCCTTCTGGTGAGGCAGATTTATTGTTCCTACGAAATCCAGATAAACGAGTAGTAAAAAATAGACTTCACTTAGATTTAAGGCCAGAAAACCAAGCTGCAGAGGTTGCAAGGCTTGAAGCGCTTGGTGCTAAACGAATTGAAATTGGGCAGAGTGCAGATCCAAGGACTTCTTGGGTAGTCATGGAAGACCCTGATGGAAATTTATTTTGTGTTTTAAGGTCATCTACTGAAGGCGTAAAGCCATACGAACTGAGCTAAGTTAATGAATTTCAAGACTAGCCGTTTGGAATGTTTTTCTTTAACTCTGGAAGAGTATGCAGAATTTGAAGCAGGACGAGAACCTAAATGGAATGGCTTTAGTAATCCATTTAAACATTTAATTGAGGGACCAAGTCCATTGGTCTTTAGAATTCCAAGAGTCAAAAAGGATCCGCACTTTGCTGAAATAGGGTTAGTGCTTGCGATTGCAGATAAAGAACTAATTGGATCCGCCGGCTTTCATGATTTTCCTGATGAAAACGGCATGATTGAAATTGGCTTTGGAATAGTGCCTGAAAAACAAGGTCTTGGATATGGAACGGAATTACTTCACGGAATGTGGAGAGCAATATCTAATAGACCGGACGTGAAAATTCTGCGCTACACAGTATCGCCTGAGAATGCACCCTCAATGCATATAATCAAAAAACTAGAATTTGAATTAGTTGGCGAGCAAATGGATGATGAAGATGGCCTGGAATTAATATATGAGTTACCGATTAAGGAATACTTGAAGAATTTCCACAGCTAATTTGTGGTCATCAACTTGTGGCAGACCACTGATTAATAAAATCCCAGCAAAACCCTTATCTTGCACATAAATCGGAAATCCGCCGCCATGTATTGCATGAGTGGCATCTTCAACGCCATGTTGTGAATGCCAATCAATACCCGCTTCTTCAGATCTGACCCGTTCGTACATTGTCGAATGTTTCGTTAAATTAACAACATTAGCTTTGCGATTTATCCATCCGTCGCTCTCCTGTTTTGAACCAGGTAGCGCTGCTTTAAATACTTCCCATTCCCCCATGCGAATCGAAATCTCAATACCAAGATTACGTTCAAGCCCTATTTTGGATGCGATGGCGCCAATTTCCTGTGCAATAGCATTATCAAAATCTTTTAGTTCGCAAGCAGATTCCTGCTCTAAAAGTTCTGCGCTATTAAATCCACCAGTTGTTTGGGTCATCGTAAGTATGGTCTTAATTCAACTTTACGATTGCAAGCCAATGAACCTTCTGTAGCTAATTGCTTGGCCACAGCTTCGCTTTCAGCTTCGATAATCCAGAAACCGCTATATGAATCGGGACCTGTGAAAAGTGATCCAGGAGTGATTTCATTTTTATTATTTCTATTATCAATCAAAGTAGCGCCAACAGCTTGTTGAATGCCCGCTGCCATAATCCAATGACCATTTTCTTGCAGTTTCTCATTGAAAGCATCAATATGCTTCATCTCATCCGCATTAGCCGGATTTCCTGGGCCGTCAATTACAAAGATAATAAATCGCATTTGCTCTACTTTCCACTTCTTAACGCAATAAAGTAATTATAGATTATTACAAAGGAGCGATTCATAAACTCAATACTTTTTTGATCTGACTGGCGTGATCGATAGGATGATTTATATAGGATTTAAGCCAATCTCTAACTGAGTATTCTCCTGATTCTGTATGAATACCTTTGTTATCTAGCAAAGAATCCTCCATGCGCAAAAGTAATTCATAAGAAGATTGACGAACTGCTTCAAATACTGCAATTGATGAATCTATTTCATGACTTTGATAGCCGATAGTCGGGTTCTCAGCCCAAACTGATTCATCATAACCTTGAATTGTGGTTCCGGGTTCAGCAATTAATCTACGCAGACGTGCATAGGACTGAGCTTCACTATCAGCAACATGATGAATGACTTGGCGAGGAGTCCAGCCTTCAGAATCAGCTCGATCTAAATCTGCAGATGAAAGCGAATTGACAAGGCTTAGAAATGCTTCAGTGGCTTCTTTATATTTTTCAGCATAATCGCGCATGCTTTATCTTACATAAACGTGGGCGGTGAGGGTTTCGAACCCCCGACATCTTCGGTGTAAACGAAGCGCTCTACCGCTGAGCTAACCACCCGTTTGTTGCGTGCGAAATAGTAACCAATCTGAAAGAAAATGGCTAATTGCGCAAGAAAATTACGTTTTTAAAGCGCTGCGAGCGCCTTTTTGTAATCCTCAATATTACGTGCTTCGCCTAAAGTATTTACAACGCGCCAGCGAAGAATTCCATTCTTATCAATTAAGAATGACCCTCTTGTTGCACAACCGCGATCTTCATTGAATACACCATAAGCTTTTGAAACTGCGCCATGTGGCCAGAAATCACTTAGAACTGGGAATTTATATCCTTCTTGAATCGCAAATGCTTTATTTGAATACATCGGATCGCAAGAAATAGCTAGAAGCTGTACGTCATCATTTTGGAAAGGTTTTAAATCATCTCTCATGGCGCACAACTCGCCGGTGCATATCCCGGAGAAAGCGAATGGATAGAACAGGAGCAAAACATTTTTGCTTCCGCGAAATGAAGACAATTTAACCATCTGGCCATTGTTATCAAGCACTTCAAAATCTGGTGCTTCGTTACCAATCTCTGTCACTTCTTCGCCTTTCGATGCACAATCTTTGTCGCACTCCAATCTGGAGCTACCACAATCGTAGATGTTTGACTCAAGCCGGCTGTGTTAGCAGCATCTTGAATATCACTTGGATGAACATGTCCTGCCCTTCCAACTTTCGGAGTTAGAACCCAGATAGGCCCAGTCTCAGAAAGATAAGTCAAAGCATCAACTAATTCATCCGTTAAATCACCATCATCTTCTCTAAACCAAATTACGACTGCATCGACTACTTCGTCGGTGTCATTCTCGATTAAAGGCTCGCCAGTAAGTTCAACTAATTGCTTACGCAAATTCTCGTCTGAATCGGATCCGTATCCGACCTCAAGAATCAATTGACCTTTCTCAAAACCCATCCGCGATGGCATAGGAGAAGTCCACATGAGAAAGTGCCTGTGGCGCAAGTCAAAATGTTAAATATTTGAGATATCTGAGATATCTGGGCTCGAAATTAGCGTTTTCGCAGGCTTAGCGGAAAGATATGCCCATGAGCGAAACCTTTGAGGCGCCAGAGCAATACATCGAAAATCTAGTTGATACCGACCCGAGCGAAACCAAAGAGTGGCTGCAATCCCTAGATGCGACTCTAAAGAATGCCGGTCCGGTTCGTGCCAAGTACCTATTAAATAGTTTGCTAAAGCACGCACACGAAAAGAATGTGCCGATCAGCTCGATTCGAAATACCGATTACATAAACACTATTTCACCAGAGCGCGAACCCGCATTTCCTGGCGATGAAGATATTGAGCGCCGTATTCGTGCGGCAATTCGATGGAATGCAGCGATGTTGGTTCATCGAGCACAACGCCCAGGTGTTGGCGTCGGTGGTCATATTTCTACTTATGCATCTTCTGCTGCGCTTTACGAAGTTGGTTTTAATCATTTCTTCCGCGGACAAGATCATCCAGGCGGCGGAGATCAGATTTTCTTCCAAGGACATGCAAGTCCGGGTATGTACGCCCGTGCATTTGTTGAAGGTCGCTTAAGTGATGATCAATTAGATGGTTTCCGCCAAGAACTTTCGCACGAAGGTGGTGGATTATCTTCATATCCCCACCCACGATTAATGCCAGATTTCTGGCAATTCCCAACGGTTTCGATGGGGCTTGGTCCAATCAATGCAATTTATCAAGCACGATTTAATCGTTACTTACAAAATCGCGGTATTAAAGACACCAGCCAGCAACATGTCTGGGCCTTCTTAGGTGATGGCGAAACCGATGAAGTCGAATCTTTAGGTGCACTTGGAATTGCTGCTCGCGAAGGTCTAGATAATTTAACCTTCGTAATTAATTGCAACTTACAACGCCTAGATGGTCCAGTGCGCGGTAACGGAAAAATCATTCAAGAACTTGAATCAGTCTTCGGAGGCGCAGGCTGGAATGTAATTAAAGTTGTATGGGGCCGCGGATGGGATGAATTGCTAGCGCAAGATAAAGAAGGCGCGCTAGTTCAATTAATGAACAACACTCCTGATGGCGATTATCAGACCTTTAAGACTGAAGATGGCAAGTTTGTTCGCGATAACTTCTTTGGTCGCGATCCACGCACTGCAGCCATGGTTGCAAACTGGTCAGATGAAAAGATTTGGTCGCTACAACGTGGTGGTCATGATTACCGCAAGATGTTTGCGGCATATCAAGCTGCGATGACTCAAAAGAATGGCCGCCCAACTGTAATTTTGGCAAAGACAATTAAGGGTTGGACATTAGGTTCACATTTCGAGGGTCGCAACGCAACTCACCAGATGAAAAAGATGACACTTGATGACATCAAAGCATTCCGCGATACCTTGCGAATTCCTATTCCTGACGAGAAGTTAGATAAATATCTTCCGCCTTACTATCGTTTCGAAGAAGGCTCGCCAGAATATAAATATTTGATGGAACGACGTGCAGCACTTGGTGGATCAATCCCATCTCGTCGCGCAAAATCAAAGCCTTTGGCTCTACCTGCAGATGATGCATATGAATCTGTAAAGCGTGGTTCGGGTCAACAAGAAGTTGCTACAACTATGGCTTTCGTTCGTTTACTCAAAGATTTGGTGAAGGATCCAGGAATTGGTCCAAGAATTGTGCCAATCATTCCTGATGAAGCGCGCACATTTGGTATGGACTCATTGTTCCCAACCATGAAAATTTATAATCCAAACGGTCAAAAATATATTTCGGTAGACCGCGAATTGATGCTCTCATACAAAGAAGCACCAACTGGCGTAATTCTGCACGAAGGTATTAATGAGGCCGGATCTACTGCTTCATTTACCGCCGTTGGTACTTCATATTCAACACATGATGAACCAATGATTCCTATTTATATCTTCTACTCGATGTTTGGTTTCCAACGAACCGGAGATGCTTTCTGGGCAGCTGCAGATCAAATGACGCGTGGATTTATTTTGGGTGCCACAGCTGGCAGAACTACTCTTAATGGTGAAGGTCTTCAGCATGAAGATGGTCATTCGCAGTTATTAGCTGCAACTAATCCAGCAATTGTTTCCTACGACCCAGCTTATGGATACGAAATCGGACACATTGTTAAAGATGGTTTACGTCGTATGTACGGTGAAGATTCTGAAAACGTTATGTATTACTTAACGGTTTACAACGAGCCATATGCACAACCTGCCGAACCAGAGAATGTTGATGTTGATGGAATTCTTAATGGAATTTATCTACTTAAAGATTCAAAGGGCCGGAAGCGTCGTTCAAATATTCTGGCATCAGGTGTTGCAGTAAATGCGGCTCTAAAGGCGCAAGAATTACTTGAAAAAGATTGGGATGTTTACGCATCAGTTTGGTCTGTAACTTCTTGGAACGAACTACGTCGTGATGGACTTGAAATCGATCGTCATAACTTGCTCTTCCCACGTGATAAGAAATCTGCTTACATCACAAAGAAGCTAGCGGATGCCAAGGGACCAGTAGTTGCAGTAAGCGACTACATGCGCGCAGTTCAAGATCAAATTCAGCCTTGGGTTACCCAACCATTCGTATCTCTTGGAACGGATGGCTTCGGATTGTCAGATACTCGCGGCGCGCTTCGTCGCCACTTTAAAGTGGATGCCGAATCAATAGTGGTCGCAACTTTGGCGCAACTTGCAAAGACTGGAGAAGTTAAAGAATCTCTTGTACAGCAAGCAGTAGACAAGTACCGTTTGGCCGATGTCAGCGCCGCTGATCCAGGAAATACGGAAGGCTCCGGTTGATCAATCGAATCCCTGCCAGTGACATCTCCCCAACCATCTGGTTCGGTGGTGAATTTGTCCCTGTTAAGACGATTCCGTTTGAAAAATTCAAGGTAGAAGCAACCGTTATCCGCGAAGGGCACGATGCATTTGGTGCTCAAGTTGTAGTTGTAGATTCAAGCGGCAAAGAAGTATGCCGCTCAATAATGTATGAAAAAGCGCCAGGAACCAACCGATTTGAAACTTGGGTCAAAACAAATGGTCTTGGCGAATTTACTTTTCACATCGAAACTTATGACCATCCTTTCTTAACTTGGGAACATGATGGCGAAATCAAAATTGCTGCAAATGTTGATTCAGAATTAATGTGCGAAATTGGAGCATTGCTTTTTGAAGAAACTATCTCGGTTGATAAATCTGCCAAGAATTTACTAAATCCTTTAGTTGCAAAATTGCGCGATTCAAAAATAGATCCAGCGGTTCGTTTCTCTGCCGCCACATCTCACGAAGTACGCAATTACTTCCACAAAAATCCACTTAAGCGATTAGTGTCTAAATCAGATTCTTTCCCAGTGCGTTCAGATCGCGAGAGAGCGCTAGTTGGCGCTTGGTATGAATTCTTTCCACGCTCTGAAGGTGGCAACTTTAAGAACGCCCAGAAACGTCTTCTGGGCGTGAAAGAGATGGGTTTTGATGTGCTCTACCTTCCGCCAGTGCATCCAATTGGGGTGCAGTTTCGAAAGGGACCTAATAACACTTTAACTCCTGGCCCAAATGATCCTGGTGTGCCATGGGCAATCGGTGGAAAAGATGGCGGCCATGATGCAATAAATCCTGAACTTGGCACGATGTCAGATTTTGAAGAATTTGTTAAAGCTGCAAAGAAACTCGATATTGAAATTGCTATGGATTTTGCACTGCAAGCCAGCCCAGATCACCCTTGGGTAAAGAGCAATCCGCAATGGTTTAGCCATCGCCCTGATGGATCTATTGCTTACGCTGAAAACCCACCGAAGAAATATCAAGATATTTATCCAATTAATTTTGATCAGGATTATCAAGGTATTCTCAATGAATCGCTTCGAATTTTGCGTTTTTGGATTTCTAAAGGAGTGAAAATATTCCGCGTCGATAATCCACACACAAAACCAGTTCATTTCTGGCAAGAGGTTATAGCGACAATTTACAAAGAATCTCCAGAAGTAATCTTCTTAGCTGAAGCATTTACCAAACCTGCAATGATGCACACTCTAGGAAAGGCAGGCTTTCAGCAGTCATATACCTACTTCACATGGCGAACCAGCAAACAAGAACTTATGGATTACGGTAATGAAGTTGCACATTGGACTAGCGCATTCTTCAGACCAAACTTCTGGGTAAATACTCCTGACATTTTGCCGTATCACTTACAAAGTGGTAACCCTGCCATGTTTGCGCTTCGTGCAGTTCTTGCTGCAACTCTTACTCCATCTTGGGGAATGTATGCCGGATATGAACTGTATGAATCAAAGCCGCTGGCTGAAGGCAAAGAAGAATATTGGGAATCCGAGAAGTACCAAATCCGAAATCGTGATTGGGAAGGCGCCGCTAAGAAAGGTTTATCGCTTGCGCCGTTTATTGCCCAATTAAATAAAATTCGAAAAGAGAATATTGCATTACAGAGATTACGGAATTTGAATTTTCACCATACTGATAGTGGCGCAATCATCGCTTATTCAAAGCGCGAAGGTGATAATTTAATTTTGGTAGTGGTCAATCTTGATCCAACTTATGCTCAAGAAACCACAATTCATTGGAATATGGAGGCTTTGGGTCTCAACTCTGAAAGCTTCAAAGTCACCGATTTGCTTGATGGAAGTGTTCATCAATGGTCCGCACATACTTTCGTACGTTTACAGCCAAGTCGTCCAGTTGGAAAAGTCGCTCACATTGTTAAGGTTTCACTCTAATGGCTACCTATCTAAACCCTCACTCATCTATTGGCGAATTAGATCTTCACCTATTTAATGAAGGGCGCCACGAGAAATTATGGGGTGCGCTTGGAGCCCAAGTTAAAAGAGATACAAAAGGTAATTTAATCGGCACGGCATTTAGTGTTTGGGCACCAAATGCATCTGCCGTCTCGCTAATTCACGATAATAATTTCTGGGATAAATCAACAAATCCAATGGTGAAGATTGGCAACTCCGGTATTTGGGAAACTTTCCTTCCTGATGTTGGACCAGGGCTTAAATATAAATTTGCCATCTGCTCTTCCTGGGGTCAATGGGTGGATCACGCAGATCCAATGGCTCGGCAATGTGAGTTGCCACCGAGTACTGCATCAATCGTTAATGAATCAAATTATGTGTGGCAAGATGCCAAATGGATGCACGCTCGCAAATCATTTGAATCTTGGCGCTCCCCCGTTTCAGTTTACGAAGTTCACCTAGGTTCTTGGAAAGTTGGACTTTCCTACAAAGAACTGGCAACTGAATTAATCTCTTACGTTAAAGAGCAAGGTTTTACCCACATCGAATTTTTGCCAGTTACCGAACATCCTTATGCTCCATCTTGGGGATATCAAGTCACTGGATTTTTTGCGCCAACTTCAAGATTTGGTTCACCTGACGAATTCCGTTTTCTAGTTGATAAATTACATGAAGCTGGAATTGGTGTAATTCTAGATTGGGTACCAGCCCATTTTCCTAAGGATGAATGGGCCTTAGCTAAATTTGATGGCACTGCTTTATACGAACATGCAGATCCTCGTCAGGGTGAACATCCTGATTGGGGAACTCTAGTCTTTAACTTTGGGCGCAATGAGGTACGTAATTTCCTAGTTGCTAGCGCGCTTTATTGGCTTGAGGAGTTCCATATCGATGGTCTTCGTGTGGATGCGGTCGCTTCAATGCTTTATTTAGATTATTCACGCAAAGATGGCGAATGGATTCCAAATCAATTTGGTGGACGTGAAAATTTAGAAGCTGTCGAATTCCTAAAAGAAGCGACATCCACGGCATATAAGCATCATCCTGGAATCATGATGATTGCCGAAGAATCAACAGCTTGGCCAGGAGTCACAAAAGATACTGGTTTTGGCGGATTAGGTTTTGGCTATAAGTGGAATATGGGTTGGATGCATGACACCTTGCAATATCTGTCACACGAACCAATTCATCGTATGTATCACCATAATGAGATTACCTTCTCAATCCTGTATGCCTGGAGCGAAAACTTTATGTTGCCGCTCTCTCATGACGAAGTTGTGCATGGCAAAGGCTCGTTAGTAAATAAATTCCCAGGTGATCGTTGGCAGAAACTTGCCCAACTTAGAGCGCTCTATGGATATATGTGGTCACATCCCGGCAAAAAATTGTTATTTATGGGATCTGAGTTTGCCCAGAATGATGAGTGGAGTGCATCTGATGGGTTGCAATGGTATTTAACAGAATTCGATGAACACAAAGGCGTTCAAAAAGTTGTTTCTGCAATTAACAAAAAATATAAAGAGGCGCCTGCGCTTTGGCAGCGAGATAATTTTGCCGAAGGTTTCCAATGGTTAGTTGGCGACGATGGTGCGGCAAATGTAATTGCTTACGCTCGCTGGTCAGATAATGGCACTCCATTAATTTCAATTACCAATTGGTCACCAGTTCCTCATGAAAACTACCGAATGTATATTCCAAAGCCCGGTAAGTATCGCGAAGTTCTTAATACCGATGATCTAAAGTTTGGTGGCTCAGGTGTAACTAACTCAGAAATTACCGTTGGCGAAGATTGCCACGCAATTCTGCGAATACCGCCAATGGCTACTATTTGGCTGGAATTGGCTTAAAAGCCTTAGTAAATAACCCCACCGCGATAATCATTATCGCCGGAAGCGTGAGCGCTACCTGCAAAGAGAATACTTGAGCAAGGAATGCAATTAGCTGCTTTAAAACCCAAGAAAGAGCTGCATTTACAGCGCTAATTTGTCCAATCACGATACTTGCCGGCAAATTTATTCTTGAATTAGCTACGTTTAAGAATGATGGTCCGATATAGGAAGATCCGAGTCCAGCCAAAGAGAATGTAATCATTAATCCAATTAAACCAATGCTATCGACAAACCAAATTCCGAAGATAAATGAAGTCCCCGCAAGTAAACCACCAAATCGGACAAGTGACGCGATTTTAAATCTCTTACGTATTCTATTTATTGAAACTCTGCCAATAATCATAAAGATTGTAAAACACATAAATGGCAAGGGTGCTAAAGAAGCAGAAATACCGCCATTCTCTTTTGCAAAAATAGTAGACCAGTCGCCAATTGCAAATTCCAACATAATGCCAAAAATGAGACCAAAATTGATGATCCAATCAAAATTGAATTTCTTCAAGTCTGAAAAGATTGATAGACGAACGCTCTCATGACGATTTGGCGGTATCAAGGTATTTGCTCTTGAAAGAATTACCACAACGGTAAAAACCCAGACCACTATATTCAATATTGCAATGTGAATATTTAAAGCAATTTTTCCAATTAAAAACATTGAAAGCAAAGTAGTAAAAAGCGAACCCGCGCTCCAGTAGCCAGCTGCAGAGATAACGAGATTCTTTCCGCCTCGATCTTGATCATGGAATGCCAGTGCATTATTGGCTATATGCAAAGTTGAGATCGAAAAGCCAACTAAAATATTTAGAACTACAAAAGCCTCGTGATTTCGGACATTTACTATGCCTACAAATGCAAAGCAGAGCACGGTAGAACCGACTAGCAGGATTCGTTTTGCACCAAAATGATCTACTAAGTGGCCGACTGTTAAGAGCGCAACTAATGAACCGAGCGCTCCTATGCTTAACATCGAACCAAAAAGGCCGTTATTTACCCCTAAATTGGCCTTCAATTCAGGAAATCTTGGCACCCAGCCCATGATGCCGATGCCGAATAGAAAGAAGAGGGTTTTAGTTAAAGCCACATCACGTTTAATCAAAATAGCGCACTCGCTAAATCTTTACGGGCTTGAATCAGCCTCGGATCTGCAGGGTCTACCAAACTAAAAAGGCTGATCAAATGGTCTTTGGCATCTTTTCTTTGTTCGTCACTTAAATTACGGACACAATTAAGTAACCTCTCAAATGCTTGCTCTAGTTGACCATTAGCAATTTCTAAATCTGCGCAATTTATTTGCGCAGAAACATCCAAAGGATGCAGATTTGCATTTTCAATTACAGATTTAGCATCTACGCCATGCGTGCGTTTTAGGAGTTGCATCTGAGCTAAACCATTTTTTGCCATGGCATCATTGGGCTTGCGGGCTACTAATTTTTCATAGGCGGCGATTGCCCCATCTAGATTGCCTGATTGAAGCGCCTCCATGGCCTCATCTTCTTCAGGTTCCGTTCTTTCAACAGGTGCATCTCCAATACCTTGCTCGGCTGCAATTGACAGAACTTTATCTATCACCAAGCGAAGCTGAGACTCAGGATATGGATTTTCAAATAAAGGCATTACCTGTTCTTTTACGATTGCAATCGCGTATGGAACCACTCTAGTTTGTAGTGCTTGAGCAACTTGTGGCTGTTTCTCGATTTCAACTGTGGCAAGCTGCCAGCTTTGATTATCGTCATTATTCAATTTAGCCAATAAAGCCAAAGTTTCGCGAGACTCGGGAAAGCGCTCTGACCAGCATAAAATAATTACAGGTTTGGTATTTGAAAGTGGCATTAATTCATTTGGCAAAGTTTCTACAGTTGCTTCCACTCCAGGAGTTGGTTGGGTGCTACTTGTTGCATGAGCCGGCTTCTTTAGAGTACTTAAATCAAAAGCGCTACCAAAGTTTGGTTGTTTCACTCTGTCTCAACTCCTGAATCCATTCGAAATGGCAAAATGTCTTCAACATAGGTTCTTGCCGCAGCTTCTAAACCTACGTCATAACCTGCTTTTTCGGTCATGTACCAGCGGTTTTCAAGTATTTCGTGAAACATCTGCGCTTTTTCTACTCGCCCACTTAATTCTGCTGGGACCATATCAAGGATTGGGAAGAAGACGCTATCGAGCCATTCTTTGGCCATTTCATCTTTACTGCTCTTGTTTGTCTGGCGTGCATACCATCGATCAAATGAAGCAAGGATTCGTTTTGCCTGTAATTCTTGGGCATCTAATCCAAATCTATTCTTCAGTTTTGCCATGTGATATCCAGCTGCAACTAAACGAGGCTGAAATGAAAGCATATGAGTTTCATTATCGAGAGCTACTTGCACCTCTTCTACTGCAAAACCCAAATCATGTAATTGGCGCATGGCACGCTCTACGGCATGGCGATCATTCGGATCTAATTTCTGAGGATCTTTAAGGGTTGACCATAATCTTCTATACCTTCTTTGAACTGCTTCAGATGCTCTTACCGGATCCATGCCTTCATATAAGACTCCAGAAAGCTGTAAGTCTTCTAGCTCAGCAGCAACATTGAAGAAGGCAATTTCTAAATCATGTTCTCTTTGGCCGTCAGATAATTTGGTTTGGAATTCACCAGTTTCAGCATCAACTAGGTAAGCTGCAAATCCTTCGGCGTCTCGGCGAAATAAAGTATTAGATAAAGAACAGTCTCCCCACCAAAAACCAAGCAAATGTAATTGCACTAAGAGATACGCAAGCGCATTAGCCATATTGTTAATGTCATGTTCGGACACTGACTGCGAAAGTACAACACGGTATGGAAGTGAATATGGCAGGAACCTAGTAGCTATTGCGCAAGGCAATTCTTCCCCTGCTGAATTAGTCCGACCTTCAATCACAGCAATTGGTTCTACGCTTGGCGCGCCTAATTTCTTTAGCTCAATCAGCGCTTTGTATTCGCGCTTTGCAAACTCGACTACCGTCTCTTTGACTGCATAAATTTCTGAATTCGAATCCTCTTCGTCGGCTCTTACAAGACGAACCACATGCCTTGAAATGCCACGTTTTTCTGCCAGGTTCGGATCTTCTGGCCACTGTTCCAATGGTTGCTCCCATGGCAAGCCAATTACTGCGCCGATCTCCTCGCCTAGGCCTGTAATTCGCAGTGACATGAGCTTATTCTCTCGTAATTGGGGCAAGTAATTACAATTAAGACATGGCAATTACCAAGCGGTTACGCAAAACTTCGGTTAAATCACAGAAATCCAGTGAAAATTTCGGAATTCCTGGAGCGCCTATTGAGAAAAGTTCTCCTTTCTACTTTGGATTTCTTGCAACAACTGGAGCATTAACTGCATTTGTATTGTTGCGCTCACTTGCAGCTGCAAGTCAAATTTTTGTTCTAATTTTGATTTCAATTTTCTTAGCAATGGGCCTAAATCCAGCAGTGGAATTCTTCAAGAATCGTGGCTTAAGTAGAGGCGCCGCAGTTTCTGCGATTCTTGGCATAGTTCTAATTTTTGTTGGAGTCTTGGCGATATTGATTATCCCCCCAGTTGTTAGACAAACCACCAGTCTGATTGAGAGTGCGCCAACTCTTTTAGATAATTTAAAGAGTAACCAATTCATAAATGACATAAATACTCATTATGGAATTATCGATTCAATAACCCAAAAACTCGAATCAATTACCAGCGATGGCACGTTGCTGGTTTCGGCATTCGGCGGAATTGTTGGTGTTGGAAAATCATTTATTTCTGGCATCTTTACCGCATTAACTATTTTGGTTCTTACTATGTATTTCACAATTTCGCTGCCACAAGTAATTGATCAAGCAATTCGTTTAGCACCTGCTTCAAGACGTCCGCGAATTGAAGCGTTAACTGCAGGAATTGTTGCTCGTATCGGCGCATTCGTAGGTAGCCAAATTTCAGTTGCTTTCGCAGCTGGTGTGGTGATGGGTATATTCTGTGCAATATTCGGATTGCCATCTCCTATTGCGCTAGGGATGCTGGTCTTCATCTGTGGTTTGATTCCATTAATTGGTCACTTCATAGGCGCTTCAATACTCACAATAGTTGGCCTAACGCAATCATTAACTACTGGAATCGCGATTTTTGTGGCTTACCTGATTTACCAACAAGTTGAGAATTACTTGATAATGCCAAAAATTATGCATAAGACCTTATCTATTCCTGGTCTTGTAACAATCGTTAGTGCACTGATCGGCGCTTCTTTGCTTGGATTAGTTGGCGGCATCTTGGCAGTGCCTATTGCAGCTTCTATCCTTTTGATATTAGAAGAAGTCGTTTATCCGAAAGCAGATCAATCTTAAATCTCAGTAGGTAACGGGTATTTCTCTGGGACTACCCTTCTAACAATTTCATCATGAACAAATTGCACTGAAGGTTCGCCCAACCAAAGGTGTTTCATATTTACGCCTTCAATAATCTCTATTTGAGGAATTATTGCAAATTTCTCTTTTGCTAATGCAGGCGACAAATATTCGTCATGTTCTGGTACCAGCGCAATGACTGGACGACCATCGGCTGCCCAAAACTTCAACTCTTCTTCAGTTGTATACATAAGTGGTGGACTTAGAAGAATGATTCCCTTAATTCTCTGATCTTTGGCGTATTTAAGAGTTAATTCCGTGCCGAATGACCAACCTACTACCCAGAAATTTTCTAACTTTAAATGATCTAAACAATATTCAACCATTGCATCAACATCATGTTCTTCTAATTTTGTTTGATCATATGAACCAGAACTCGTACCTTGTTCACTGCTAGTGCCACGGGTGTTAAAGCGCACAATAGTTAAATCGGCCAACGCCGGAAGCCGATTTGCAGCCTTTTTATAGACGTGCGAATCCATCATTCCCCCACCAGTTGGATTTGGGTGACACATCAGAAGCGCTCCGCGCGAAGGGTTTAAAGGTGATGCGACCTCAACGACTAACTCAATACCATCGGAGGTTATGACTTTGCTCAGATTTCGCCTAGATGGAAGCACTGTGCTGGGGCGCAAGACTTCCGACATGGCATAAATTCTAATGGTCGTTACCATTAACTCATGACCCACTTTCAATCTTTGAATCCTGCCACTGGTGAAGTGATTGCTGATCATCGGATTTTCACTAAATCTGAGGTAGATAGCGCTGTGCATTTGGCACAAAAGGGATTTATGCAATGGGGCAAGTTAAGCCACTCGGCACGCAAGAAAGTCTTGCTTCGGTGGAAAAAAGAAATTGCGAATCGTTTAGAAGATTTTGCACAACTCGTCTCGGCAGAGACCGGTAAACCAATTGGTGATTCAAGATTAGAAGTCTCAATTGCAATCGCTCATTTATCCTGGGCAGCTAAAAAAGCAGGTTATTATTTAAAGGAGCAAGGACGCAAACCTGGTTTGTTGATGTTCAACATGCAAGCTGAAGTTCATCGCATTCCTTTTGGAGTAATTGGTGTGATTGGGCCATGGAACTATCCAATCTTTACGCCTATGGGTTCGATTGCTTACGCACTTGCCACCGGAAATACCGTGGTCTTTAAACCAAGCGAATTCACACCTGGTGTCGGAAAACTACTTGAAGAAACTTTTTCTAAGGCCTCAGATATTCCAAATGTTTTAACAACCATTACGGGATTAGGCGAAACTGGAAAATTCTTATGCGAATCACAAATTTCAAAATTAGCATTTACTGGTTCAACCAGAACTGCAAAATTGGTAGCGGAAACTTGTTCTAAAAATATGGTTCCGGTACTTCTTGAATGCGGCGGTAAAGATCCAGTTTTGGTAGATAAGGATGCTAATCTTAAATTAGCTGCTGAATACACAATCTGGTCGGCGATGGCTAATGCTGGACAATCTTGCATAGGTGCTGAACGAGTATATGTGCATGAAAAAGTCGCCGAAAAGTTTCAAGCTGAAGTGCTAAATATCGTCAAGGATTTAGATCCAGGTATCAGTTACGGGCCAGCAACTATGCCAAAACAGCTTGAAATCATTAAAAGGCATATCGAATCAGCTACCAATGCTGGGGCAAAAATGCTTTATGGTGACGTGAATTCAGTAAATGAAAACATCGTAAATCCGGTAGTAATGGCTGAAGTTCCGGAAGATTGCAGCGCAATGACTGAAGAGACTTTCGGACCAACTATCGCCATTAACAAAGTAGCCAATATGGATGAAGCGATTGCGCTATCGAATGCTTCTGAATACGGGCTTGGCGCTTCAGTGTTTTCAAAGCGGCATGGATATGCAATTGCTAAGCGCTTGGAATGCGGAATGGTCGGTATCAACACCGCATTTACTTTCGCAGCTATCCCAACAGTCCCATTTGGTGGAGCGAAGCAGAGTGGTTATGGACGTATTCATGGACCGGAAGGTTTGTATGAATTTACATACGCGAGAACACTTGTAAAACCAAAATTCGAAATTCCGCTTAGAGCAACTTCATTTAAGCGTACTGCAGGTCAGGAAAAATTAATTACTAAATTAAGTAAATGGTTTAGTTAGTAACGTGGCGCATTTCTAGTGCGCTGAGTATTTGGCCTGCGATTAGCGCGATTGTTCCAGCATGCTTTATGCCAATGTCTTCTCGAATCTTCATCGCCTTCAATCCAAGCGACAATATGCGGAGTGGCCATAGGAATCATCTGATCGCATCCTGGGCAGCGATATGGTTTATTGGAACTTGAGCCAGTTAACTGTCTAACTACATAAATTCCGTCATGATGTTCTTCAATTATCTGGTTTGATGTTGAAGGATCGCGCTCTTCCGTCTTGGGGCGGCGGTTTTTTGGATAATTTCTGCGCGGGCTCACTCGCCTATTTTCGCATTTATCTGACAAATGTGGCATCGTGAAGCCATGTCCGTAGTCAAAGTTCATGGATTAACCAAGCAATATGGAGAATTAAATGCCGTTGCTGGGGTTGATTTAATTATCGAACCAGGCGAAATATTCTCGCTACTTGGCCCTAATGGCGCAGGTAAGACCACAACAGTTGAGATTCTTGAGGGCTTCAGACCTCGATCTTCAGGAAGCGTTTCGGTATTGGGAGTTGATCCCAATGATGGAGATAGCGCCTGGCGCAACCGTCTAGGAATTGTTCATCAAAATAGCCAAGATGCTGGTGACTTAAGTGTGGTTGAAACCGTTCACCACTTTGCTAAGTATTATCGGAATTCTAGAGATGCTGATGAAGTAATAAGTGCCGTAGGTTTGGATGAAAAACGTGGCTCACTAATACGAAACTTATCTGGAGGACAACGTAGACGATTAGATGTTGCTTTAGGCATTATCGGTAATCCAGAGCTCTTGTTCTTAGATGAACCAACTACCGGATTCGATCCCGAAGCACGTCGCCAATTCTGGGATTTAATTAAATCGTTGCAACATGCTGGCACCACTATTTTATTAACAACTCATTATCTTGATGAGGCTGAAGCTTTGGCAGATAGAGTCGCAGTTATTAATCGCGGAAAGATTGTCGAAGTAGCAACCCCGGCCACTTTAGGAAATCGCCAAAATGCTTTAGCACTTGTTAAATGGCGAGATGGTGAGAGTGAATCTAACCAGCCGACCGAATTTATAAAGGAACTAGCTGCAAAATATCATGGCGAAATTCCAGAATTACAAGTAATTCGCCCTTCCCTTGAAGATATATATTTAAGAATGATTGGTGAGTAATGAACACAATCAAATTAGGTTTGCATCGTGGTTCTCTGGAGATAAGACAATTTATGCGCCAAAGAGAATCCGTCGTTTTCACCATCTTTTTCCCGCTGATTTTGATGGTAATTTTTGGATCAGTTTTCAAGGACACCATTGCGCCAGGAGTTAAGTTCAGCCAGTATTTTGTGGCGGGAATGATCGCATCTGGAATGGTAAATAGCGGTTTCCAGCAATTAGCAATCATGATTCCTATGGAACGCGATGCGGGGACTCTAAAGCGATTGAGGGGAACCCCAATGCCGCTTGCCTCTTACTTTATCGGTAAATCCATTTTGGTTTTGGCATCAATGATTGTGCAAACAGTATTGCTAATTGCAGGCGGAGTTGCCTTCTTTGGTTTAGAACTCCCCGCAACATCCGAAAAATGGTGGCTCTTCATTCTCTTATTAGTTTTAGGAAGTGCGAACTCAACTGCGCTCGGTATTGCATTTTCTGCTATTCCAAAATCAGGACGTGGTGCATCTGCGGTGGTCTCGCCAGTTGTAATTATTCTTCAGTTTTTTAGCGGCGTATTCTTCATATTTACTCAGCTACCTCACTGGATGCAACAAGTTGCCGCGATATTCCCACTTAAATGGTTGACCCAAGGTATGCGAGAAGTATTTTTACCCGATTCATTTGCGCTTGAAGAGGTAGCAAAGAGTTGGGAAACCAGTCGAGGAATATTGGTTAACGTAATCTGGTTAGTATTAGGAGTGGCGTTAGCCATTAAGACCTTTAGATGGGATCGTGATTGAGAAAAACTCTGGTGGCGCTAGTTGCGTTTTCGCTGATAAGCGGAAGCGCAAACGCTGCTACCAAGAAACCATCTCCAACCCCAACAACTAAAGCAACTACCAAAACCACAGCAAAGCCAACTGCGACAAC
>JACCEA010353794.1_pt1 | contig 27105 bp, 28 predicted proteins | sample 7449851 | NCBI WGS metagenome assembly JACCEA01 (sample SAMN15323453, study PRJNA562643) | freshwater metagenome | isolation source: river surface water | place: USA:Blue River Watershed | collected 2017-08-18
CCACAAATTTCCCCCTGCACAGCTTGCGTGTATCCTTGATAACATGCTACACGATGGATACCCAATTGCCACTACCTGTCATATCCAAACTACTGGCAGGGCACTCACGTATCCTAATGACCATCTACTACAACAAAATCACCCCGTCCGTGATGGCGGAAAAAATGAGTGAAGCCGAAGGGGAGCTTGAGGGTAAAGCCAAGCAGTCAGTGCGCAACTTCCTCAAAGATGCCTCACTAGCGCAAATTCAATGCAAAATGGTCTACCACAAAGAAGACAGTATTCAGGCAGCACTGGTTAACCGTAATCCCATCGGCTGGGAGGAGCGTTCAGCTGGCCTATGTTTGGTCGGAGGCAACACCGTAAAATCCGATGAAGTCAGTACGCTGGGCGGGTGCTGGAACGGTGGTGAGTTGATTAGAGATTCAAGTGCTGCCGCTAATCGCATCTATGGCAGCGTACCGCATGGCCCTGAAAACTGCATTCGTTGCCGTTGGTTTATTACTGAGGCGCGATACCTGCCAGCGCTTAACGCTCAGTTTAATCAACTCAGTTACAAGGCGCACCAAGCGGCTAACCTATCGGTTGAAATCGAGGGTGAGTTAGAAGCGCTCAAAGACGAGCAGTTCTTCTGTGAAGAGCAAGGTACGCCTTTTACCAAACATAATGACATGCAGGTTCTACAGCGCCGCTATGAAAAGCAACAAGTAGAGGCCGATGAATACACCAAAGACTGGATAGCGTGCTTCGAGCTAATCAGCAAAATCATTCACGTCGAGGTAGCCCGAAGCGATGACGACACCAAAGATAAATTGATTGCAGTAGGGAATGAACAAGATATTAGCCATGCCTTGAGATTCGTGGAAACAGAGTCTGAGTTACTGCACTTATCCCTTCTATGTGACGATGCCGAATTCTTTCCTGACTTGCAGGATGAATTGCGTAAGACGCCTGCTATTGAAAAGCGCTCCCGCAAACTTAGTCGTGCTCTGATGAAGAAAGGCTTTGAGCCTATCTTTATGGAAATGGATGAGAAACAGCAGCTAATCGCTGGTAATGCCATGCTACGCCAAATGGCAAAGATAGCCGACCCTGACGATAAAATGGAAGGCTACCGTAAAGTGGCTAATTACATCGAAGCGGGTGAGTACCTGTCTAATCACAAGCTATTTAACGCTGGCATGAATGCACTGTCGGATAAGTCCTTGCGCTTAGAAAATCTCACCCAACCTGCGCTATTGGAGGGTTAATGGACATTAATATTGATATCATCTTGGCTGACCTAAAAGACGACAAAGTGCCAAGAACCCAAAAAAACCTAGATAAGCTTAACGACATCCTGAAAGCCTATGTAGAATCGGGGCAGCGTGATTTCTCCATTGCACAAATGGGGCGAGTATCAGCAGCAGAAGGTGGCCCAGGTTACGAAGCGTTGCGAGCAACCAAAAACAAGCACTACCGCACCTTGATTGAAGCATGGGCAGCAAAGTGCAAAACAACCACCAAAAAGCCGTTATCGCCAACCTCACGCTCTAAGTCTGTTCCACAGGATAACAAGCTACTTGAGCGTATTCCAGACCCTGCGGTACGGGCTTTGTTTGGTCAGATTATTGCCGAGCGCAACCGTTATCGCAAAGAGGTTAATCTGCTAAAACAGCACGCGAATATTACCATTGATAAGCGTCCTGTACGTCAGTTTGATGCAAGCGCAGAGCCGAGTGTTGAAGTCTTGCCTTCACTATCTGGCATCTTGACCGAATCTGAGAAGAAAGCCTTAGCCTACGCTATTTCTGACGAATGTATGGAAAAACATAACTGGCAAACCTCACAAGCAGGCCAAGTAAAAGACATGGAATACAACACAGAAATATTCCCTAGAGGCTTTGCGACAGGTCTACGCAAGTTGTTAGGTGAGGTAGATGATTAATGGCGAACGGTCAGCAAAGAGCGCAGCAAAACCTTGAAGCATTTGAAGTATGGCAAGCCACTCAAACTGATGATGACTTTAAGCAAATCGCCTTTAAAGGCAAGCTCAACCGCATCGAAGTAGCAAAAGGGGTCGGTTGCGGCAAGTCTGCCCTTAACCAAAATCCTACGCTTAGAAAAGCGATCAAGGCATTAGAAGACAAACTGCGTGATAAAGGTATACTCCCGCCACTGACCGAATCTGCAAAGAGCAATGCTGACAAGCCAAAGCAATACGACAACACAGCTAATCGCAAGCTGCTCGACGCTAAACGAGTATCGACCTTAGTAGCTGAAAACATTGAGCTAAAAGCCAAAGTTAAAGAGCTGGAAGGTAAACTGGAGCGGTTTGGCGAACTGAATGAAACCTTGTCAGAAATGGGGTTTATGCCACGATGAAATTTACACTCCATCAAGACCAAATGCGTGTCACGAGCATTCCTTACAGCTCTACCAAAATGGTGATATTCAGTGGCGTGCCACTGAAAAAAAACTCACACAAAACCAATAGCGGCAAGTATTACGTCACCATCAAAGCTGATCCAGATGCCATCCCCGTTCAACCAGCCCTCGGCCAGCACTGGTCGGTTAAAGGCCATCGTTTAATAGAAGAAATGGAAACGGGTGATTACGTGATGCAGCAGCATACCTATGAATCACCAGAGCACATCGAATGCAGCCTGCCAGAAACGGGTGAACAGCTTATTCGCTTTATTGCCAGAGAAAGTGATTTCAAAGGTATCGGTGAAAGTAAAGCTAGAGCACTCTGGGAACTGTTAGGAAAGGATTTTCACCCAACGGTTAGAAAAGACACTCATGAATCAAGAGAGCGCCTTAGAAGTGTCCTGAATGAAGATTCTATCAATGCGTTATTTGAGGGTTACGCCAAATATAAGAATCTGGCCTACTGCAACTGGATGACCGAACACAAGATACCAGCAAGTATTCAGCAGCGCTTATTGAAGCATCATGGAGAAGAGTCTATTGAGGCTATTAAACAAAATCCGTATGTCCTTATTGGGTTTGGGATGTCGTTTACGGATGTCGATAAACTGGTTAATTTTGACCAGTTTAAGATCACAGTTTGTGATCACCGCAGACTAAGTGCCGCACTTGAAACCGCGATTCGAAAAGAGATTGAGAAAGGCCACACCTATACAACTCAAGCGTGTTTACGCCCATACCTAACCAAATTACTCAAAGATAAGGAACTGGTGACGGAAGCGTTTAAAGCAGGTCACAACAAAGCGCAATACATCCTAAACCCCGACACTGGCTCTTATCATCCAACCGCCCAGTTGTTGATGGAAAATGTCGTTGCCAAACGACTTAAAGCACTAGCTAATCAAAACAACCTTTATGACGAAGTTGCAAATTCTGCATATTGCTCTTCGGTTGGTGAATTACCATACGAGCTAACCAAGAAGCAGATTGAAGCAGTGACAACGTGTTTGGATAACGCCGTGAGCTGTATTACGGGCGGAGCTGGCACAGGTAAAACCACAGTCCTTAGAACCGCACTTCGAGCCTACCATCAAATGGGATTTGAAATACATGCGGTCGCGCTGAGTGGCCGAGCTGCTATGCGCTTGCATGAGTCAATTGGCTTTATCACCTCAACTATCGCTAAGTTATTACTTAGAGAGCCTATTGAGCCAAGTTCAGACCAGCCAAAGCATTTACTGGTAATAGATGAAGCCAGTATGATTGACTTGCCAACCATGTATCGCCTGGTCAACCATATTCACTCATCGGTTCGTATTATCTTTACTGGCGACCCTGACCAGTTACCACCTATAGGTTGCGGCAAGGTTTTGGCTGATATCGTTCTATCAAAAGCCATTGCTAATACTATGCTAGATATCGTTAAGCGTCAGAAAGGCTCAACGGGTATTCCTGAATACTCCAAGCTCATTAATCAAGGTATCGTGCCTGAAAAACTAAGTACGGGGGCTATTCACTTCCACGAAACGGCAAAGAGCGACATTGCTCAAGCCTGTTGTGAGTTGTATCAGCAATCACCTGAAAATAGTCGCGTCATGGCACCGACCAAGGCACTCGTTGCTGAAATTAATAAACTGACCCAAGAGGCTGTTAACCCAAGCGGTAGAAGGCTTGAGTTTGAAATGCACGGTGAGAGATTCTTTCAAAACCTCAGATTGAATGATGCGATTCTATTTACGCAAAACCACTATGATAAAGGCATTCAAAACGGCTCTCTTGGTACGCTTACCAGCATTGACTCATCAGGTGAAAGTTATGGTGAAGTAACGCTGGATACGGGGGATAAAGTTGAGGTCACACAATCCGTGCTCGATTGCATGGAGTTGGGTTATGCAATAACCCTACATAAAGCTCAAGGATCGCAGTTTCCTAGAATCATTATTGCACTACAGAAAGGCAAAATCGTTGATAGAGCGTGGCTGTATACTGCGATTACCAGAGCCGAGGTTGAGATCCATATAGTTGGTAGCTCGGATGAACTAAGGGTTATTACAGAAGCCCACAGTAACTCACATAAGCGAAATAGCTACTTGAGTGAACTACTACACCAAAATTAGCAAAGCTGCTGCAAAACATCACCCAAATTTATCACCACGATCAATCGCGGCTTACAACCCGTTGCACTTTCATGTAACCACCAGCTTCAGCAGTCATACAGTTAATTGATCGTCAGCTAAGAGCGAATTGCAGATGTTCAGATCAGGCGCGCTTGAATAAACGAATCTCTGCTTTGCTTTAATTTGCAGACATTCGTTTTTTCGTGAGCTTTGAGTTTGACACGTTCGTCAATTTTCAGGTGCTGTACAAACGCCAGCCAGGCTGGCGAAATCTGAGCATTATTGCAACGATTTGAGAGAGTGCTTAATTATGCTGCTAATGAAGTTGTGATGGTCGTATTACTACTTCAGAACCGTTGCTCTACCTTCAGTTGCAGCTCGTAAGAATTGACATCATTTCCAGCTCCAACAGGCTTGGCCAAATCCAAGTGAATGACGTTGTCATTGGCTGAGCGGGCAGAATAAAAACGCGCCCCTATGCCAACGGCTCCTAACCAGGATTGCTGACTATTTGGGGTTATTAAGTCAAAACGATGTTCTGTGGTTGTATCAATCGGGACAAATGGGTTACTGACTTTGCCTCCTGAAATCCGTCCAGCATCGGCAAAAGCCACAAAGCCAACATCCACCAGTTGATAAAGAGTTATTTGCGGATACCAGCGCAGTTCGGCAGTGGCCAACGCTCTGCGTAAGCCATGCTGGTACTGCACCGGATAGCCACGGATACCGCCATCGGTGCGAACCCCATCTTCACTGCCAAGCGCCAGTGGGTCGTCAAGATAGTTCTGCTTGCGCTGGTCATATCTCAGGTGACTGTAGATTGCCCAGCGTGGGGTCAAGCGATAAACATCCTCTATTTCCAAACGGAGTTCGGTCTGATTACCACTATCTGCACCAGTTTGCAAAGATAGTCGACTATTCAGTAGCGTGAGGTGGTTCTGATCACCAAAACCTTTACTTGCCTGCCACTCAAAGTGATACCCAAGTTGTTTCTCCGGTGCAAGATCGGACGTTTGTACACCTAAACGGACCTGATGGCGCCAACCCAGATGAATATCTTCAGTGTGATTAATCAAAAATACATCCGACAGCGTTTTGTATTGATGCTCCATGTATTCAAATCCAACCCATGGATATTGGTAGAGCCGGTTTTGAGGTAACGCCGCACTCTGATGCAAAGGATCTTCCATAAAACGATGACTATCTTCGGTATACCCTAGCAATAAACGCCAACTGGTCTGATCGCTAAAGGATAGCAGCCGACCGTAAGACAACTCGGTTTGTTTTTGCTCCGTGCGGAACTGATTTTCCAGTGCATTATTATGAAAAATTTGTTCAAGCCGGTCGTCACGCATCCAGCCTAAACGCCACATTAGTTCGGTATCATCCTTATAAAACGGATGTTCAAGCTGGAACGCCTGTCTAGAACCATCATCATTATCGACCCATTCAAGCCAGGCATAGCTGTGCTCCAGGCCATTGATTTCAAACAACGACAACGGAATTTCATTCCTGAACTCATAGCCGGTTCGCAGGTAATTGGACTGATACTTCAAGCTGGTCCTGACACCAAGGCCCAACAGATTTTCTTCTTTAAAACCGAAAGAGTATTTATTGCTACCGCCACTTCGACCAAATCCTAAGGTCGGCAACAAGCTCCAGGTGTCCCAGGTCTCAACCTGCACATTGCGACTGCCATCGGTATTACATTCCGGCAGAACCTTGATCCGGCTATCACGCAGGTAGCTTTTATGTCGCAACAATCGCTCTGCTTCGAGCAGATCAGTCGCACTGACTTGCTCGCCCGTGTTAAAAGGTAATTCACGCTCCAGCACCCATGGTTTTGAATTGATATGGATCCAGTTGGCAAAGCGGTGCAGCCAAAATGTGTCAGGATCAGTCTCGTCAAAAATCGGGTTCACACGAAAATCAATTTGTCCTACTTGCAGGGTCGAAGGCCAGTCGGGGCGAGTTACGGTGGTTTCATCTGATTGCTTTGAGGGGACTGACATCCCACACAGATCTGCCAGTGTCACTTCCTGTTGGTCTTTGTCTGGTTGGGCACTATTATTAACAAAATCTGTCGCTACTGCAGCCCCCGTGGTTTCAGCGCTTAACGCAGTACCTGGCAGGCCCAAGAGAAGGCACATCAGCATGACGTGCTGTGCTTGGCGCTTGGTATCGCTATTGACCATTGTGAACTGTCCGATTGTCATATCCCACCGCCGTTGGTTGTTTGTTGCCATGCTATCTGTGTACGCTAATCGCTGATTCTGCAACCGCTGAACATATCGAGTGATTGTTGGTAAAGGCTGGTTTTTACAGAAAAAATACCAAGCAGGCTGTGAAACAGATAATCATGGCTGAGCTGTTTATCACGGGATTGCGCTAAACAATCGGCGTTTAATTTGGTGATCGCCTGATAACCACTACTCATCCACCAGATTAACGGAATGTGGGTTTGTTCCTCAGGTGCCATAAAATAAGGCAACCCGTGTAGATACACGCCATTTTCCCCCAGGGACTCGCCGTGATCGGACATATACAGCATGGCGGCATTGTAATCTTCCTGCTGCTGGAGCTGTGCGATGATGGTCGCTAGCAACCGGTCCGTTGCAACGATACTATTGTCGTAAGCGTTGATTATTTCAGCGCGGTCACAAAGCTGTAGCTGTTTGTCCTGGCACTCAGGGGCAAAAACTTTATCTGACCCAGCACTTCGTTTGAAGTATTCAGGGCCATGGCTCCCCAATTGATGAATAACAATAATGCGGTCACCATCGGTCTTACTTGTGAGTGCACGGGCAAGCCCATCTAGTAAAACATCATCAAGGCACTGACCATCTTTACAGCGGGCGTCGGGCTGTTGAAACAAAAACTCCGACGGGATCCGGTCGCAGACACCTTTACAGCCTGAATTGTTATCGAACCAGCTCGCAGTAATACCCGTCGCTTGTAGGATATCCAAAATATTACTACTGGCTTTTGCTGTTGCCTCATCGTAGTTATCGTGGGTCATCACTGAAAACATGCAGGGGACAGAATGTGCGGTAGCGGTCCCGCATGAACTCACCTGACTAAAACTCATCACAGGGAGTTTACTGAGCAAAGGGTTGGTTGCACGTGGATAACCATTGAGCTGGAAATGATCGGCCCGGGCAGTTTCCCCAACCACCAATACCAATAGCTTTGGCCGGCCTGTTGACTGCTGACGCGTCGCATCACTGGCCAGCACATGAAATTCATGCGGCACTTGCGCTTTGACTGATTTCGCCGCCAGAGAGATACCGGCAATGATCGGGCTGACAGGCAAAGCCAGATGTTTTACCGCTCTGAAATTTCGAAAAAAGGAAGCAAGCTCGGCGTATTGTGTTGCGCCTACGGCAGTCAGTGTGACAATGAATAGCGTGCAAGCAACCAAAAGGTGCTGCCAATACATCCTGCGCGATAAACGTTGCACACGCACCAGGCTGACGAGCAGTAAAGGAAAAAGCATCCACTGCAACAAGTGAAGCACAAGTCCGCCGCTGAGCAGTCCGCGGGCTTCCGCTGGATCGGTTTCAATGGCGTTTTGCAGCATATCTTTGTCAATAAGCACACCAAAAGCCTGATTAAAATACAGGCTCAAGCTGCCAGCTAAAAATAGTAACAACACAACCGGCTTCAGCATACGGCCGTGCGCAATCAACAGCAGTAACATCAGATTGAGCAGAAACACCAAAAAAATCAGTGTCAATTGCAAACCGGCTTGACCAAGAATATGTGCCTGCAGTGCAGTATAAAAGGGACCATTGAGCATCAACGTCATGCTTGCAGCCGCGACCAGCATCAATAGGAACGGATGCCAGCTTTGTGCCGGGCGTTGGATATCCGGCACTACGAGGCTGGGATAATAGCGGCGTAAGTATTTATACATAATGCTGTTCCTGAGAGGTTTCGTACGATGGAGTCATGCGATTTGGATAAGTCAGATACACTAGGCTACTGACAACCCAGCAGAGCCAAAGCGTGGTCAAGTCGTGTGAGAGAAAATGTGCGCCACGCAGTTGCTGCGTAACACCAAGTAATAAACCGAGCAGTAAACCGGTAGTGAGGCCAATGCGAGCCTTTCTTGGGCACACCGGCAAAAAGTAAAAGTACAAGGCAACCCAGGCATAGCCCACACTGGCGTGGCCGGCCGGGAAACATTGTGTAGGATGCATGGCGGCGGGTCTGTCTGCAAACACACCAATAAATGGCAAATTGCCGCCAAATTGTTGCAGGTCCCAAGGGCATTCAGCCGGCAGCATACGCTTAAGCAGGGCGACGATAGAAAAACTCAGCAGCAAACTGACAACTAGTTTGGTCAAGGCAATGGTGCGTTCAGAGCTGCTCTTGCGGGATAACTGTTGGTATAGCCAAAAACCCAGCAAATTAGCGAGGATGATGTTATTGAGAAGGCGGCTGCCGCTATGTAACACATCACTAAGCAACCAATGGTTAGTTAATCGCCATTGGCCGCCTTCGAGTTCAAAAATGGCAGAAGCCAGCACAAAGTCGAACCCGGCCCCATAAAAAATGCCAAAACCAACGGCAAAAAATGCGGTCGGCATCACAATATGATTTAACAAGTCCCGGAATTGAATTTGCTGCATGCCCTGACAAGATGTTGTGTTCAGATACATGCAGCCTAAACAGTGATACTTAAGATTGACTTAAGTTGAACATTTTTTTGACAGCCATCTGTCGCAAACGAATTAGTGTCCAGGGCTCAATCATGTGCTCACTGGCATTTGACACTGCTGCTGTATTTCCGCTCCCGGTAGAGGTAGGACGGCAGCTGCACATGGGCTAAAGCCTTTTGCTGCTTCAACTCGTCAGCCGCGCCGGATTTGAGGTTTAGCTGCCGCGTTATCTTATCGTAATGACCAATCAGCGCCGTGTCATTTGGCCGTAAAATGGTCAAATCTTCGTCTGTCATCAAGGCAAACAAATTATCGAACTGGATAAGCGCTCGTCCTGGGCTTGCTGGATCCGCAATAAAGTCCCTGCCATCCATCGGATGACAGGCAGAAACACCTGCAAGGCTCAGCAAAGTGGGCGCCAAATCAATTTGACTTGCCAGAGGCTCTATCACGCCAGCATTGATTTGCCCTCCGAGGATAAGCCCAGGAATATGGAATTTCTCCACAGGGATCAAATTACTGCCGTAGACTCGGTTGTCATGGTCTGCAACGACCAAAAACACTGTATCCTGCCAATATGCACTCGCTTTCGCTTTATCAAAGAATTGACCCATCGCCCAATCCGCGTATTTGACGGCGTTGTTTGCCGTTGACTTGGGTTCCTCGTGCAATTCAATCCGTCCGTCCGGAAACTCAAAAGGTTCATGGTTGGTTGAGGTAAAGATCAGACTGAAAAATGGCTGGCCTTTGGCATGCATCTGTATTAACTGTTGATGTGCAGTATTAAACAAATCCTCATCACTGGCTCCCCAGCTACCAACAAACTGCGGTGCTTTCATCCGTGGCAAATCGACGACATCGCTAAAACCATTACCGGTGAAGAAACTGCGCATATTGTCAAAATGGGCTTCCCCACCATACACAAACTGCGTCTGATAACCTTGTTGCTGTAAGACCGATGCCAGCGTGGCAAAGCCATTCTGACTATTGGATAGTTTCACCACACTCTGCGCCGGCGTGGGCATAAAACCCGCGACCACCGCCTCAATACCTCTGACTGAACGAGTCCCGGTGGCGTATAAATTATTAAACCAAATACCATCGGCTTTCAGTTTTTCAAGATGCGGTGTGACTGGTACACCGCCAAGTGACTCCACAAAAGTCGCCCCTAAGCTTTCTTGCAGCACAATAACTATATTCAGTGGCTTTTGCCGGCTGACTTGCGCTTGCTGCCAGTGCAATGTCGGATATTCCGGATTGGTGTACTGGTAGTCTTTCAGCCATGGCCAGTCGCGTGTTTGTGCAACCATCGCATCTTCTGGCAGTTTACCGTAGACCTCAGTGCTTCTGGCTTCATGCTTGAGGCTGTAGATGGCGTACAGGACCGAATAGCCAGAGTTGATCACCAGTGAATTGACCATGGCATCCGCGGTGATGGCAAACATGGCCGGATTGGCAGGACGATGCTGGGTAGTCGAGCGGATCCCGGCAAAAACGATAAAGACTGCCAGAGGCCAGATTAATGTATGCAGGTTGACCGGCCATAGTTGCAGATCCGCATCAGCAACCCGCAGTAAGCGCCGAAATAGCAGGGCAAGACCTACTGTAATCGCAATCCCAAGGACCAAGGGTAATCTGAAACCATGCCATAAGGTCGAAAACACTTCTTTAGGGTATTTCAGGTATTCAACGTAAAGACGATTGGGCCTGATATCGTATTGCAGTAAAAAAGACGGCGTGGAGAGTTCAAGAAAGACAACGGCAATTAAGACCACCAGACTCCAGCCATAGGTAAAACGGAACCAACTGCGTTTGAGCGGCGGCCAGGCCAGAAACAGCGACAGTAGTACCGGGATAGCCGCCAATAAGCACATTAAAATGAAGTCGGCTCGAACCCCTTGCAACATAATCATACCGAATGACTGCGTCGGCTCCACCCGCTCATATTGCCATAGCACCAATGCGAGACGACTGACGCTTAAACTGAATAATCCAATCCAAATCATCCGGACCAGGTGCACATAAGGCCCCCAGATAGAAGCACTCATCAATTTGTTAAAAACACCATGCTGCATTCATTTCGTCCTTTTTTCACCACGATAGGTAGCCTAAACACCCAAACTTAAGATTCCCTTAAGGCTAGTGATTTAACATAGAATAAACGGAGTTAAAAATATGAAAAATCATCATCAGGGCTGGCGCAGACTTATCAGTGCGGCCAATTATTCAAAACAGGGTTTTATCAGCAGTTGGCACTCTGAGGCTGCGATCAGACAAGAACTGATGGCATTGCTGGTGTTGCTGCCATTTGCTTTTTGGGTTGATGTCAGCGCGGTTGAAAGAGCACTGTTAGTGTTAAGCCTAATGCTAGTATTGGTCGTTGAACTCCTGAACACAGGACTAGAAGCCGTTGTTGACCGGATTGGCTCCGAGTATCACGAGCTTAGTGGCAAGGCAAAAGATATAGGCTCAGCAGCAGTATTAACCATGCTCGTCACAGCGCTCTTAGTCTGGAGCATTATCCTGATCTAAATTGGAGTCAGCTTTATGCGTATTTTATTGGTCGAAGATGATCAGTTGCTTGCGCAAGGTCTGATCGTTGCGCTTGAACGATTGCACTATCGCGTAGAGCATTGCATCTCTGGGAAGCAGGCTTTGCAGGCTGCTCAAAACAGTACATTTGATGTCATGATCCTCGATCTTGGCTTGCCTGATGGGGTCGCACTGCCGGTGATTAGAACCCTCAGGTCCGCACAACTATCACTGCCAATATTGGTACTGACCGCGTGGGATCATCTGGAAACCAAAATTGAAGCGCTGGATGCCGGAGCTGACGATTATGTGCTTAAACCCTGTGATGTCAGAGAAATTGAAGCGCGCTTGCGGGTCATTCTTAGACGGCATCAGCAGCGACATCAGGATATTCTGATGAGTCATGAACTTTTGTTAGACATCCAGCGACATAGCTGCACCTTTAAAGATAAGCCCGTCCACCTGACCAGTCGTGAGTTTTTGCTACTCAAAGAGCTGATGTTACATCAGGGAAAAATTGTCTCCAAGCAGCATTTGGAGGAAATCAACACAGGTTGGAATGGTGATAACGAGGGCAACTCGTTGGAAGTACATATTCACAATATTCGAAAGAAAACCGCCGCTTATGTGATTAAAACAATCCGCGGTTTTGGTTACACACTGAAGAATCACGATGAAAATTAAAAGTTTGCGGCGCATGCTGCTTCTGAGCATTAACGGCGTCATTTTGCTGTTGATGAGCGTGACCGGCGTCAGTACTTTTTATAGCACTCACCACGAATTGGATGAGTTATTTGATGCGCAGCTTGCCCAGTATGCAAGGTTGGTCCGTCACTTGTTACTCGAAAGAACAGTTGCTACCTCCGTTTCAAATACCGTTATTGAAGTGCCGCGGATTATTGAAGATGGAATCGAGCGCACTTCTGCACAGGAGCGCCACCCAGAAGGGCACAAATATGAGAGTAAAATTGCTGTCCAGGTATGGAGTCAGGACGGGCAGCTACTGTTGCGCTCTGCGAATGCCGGCACGCATCCATTGCAACCAATGGAAGTCGGTTATCATGTTGTCAATTTTGATGGCTATGAATGGGTTGGCTTTAGCTTATTTGCTGAAGACTTAAAGGTCTGGGTATTTACAGCACAACGTGAGGATGTTCGTGGTGAACTCAGCTTTCATCTAACCATTGATCAGTTATTACCACTTAGTTTTGCTGTAATTCCCATTTTTATACTGGTGTGGCTGACAGTCTATTTGGGAACAAGGCCAATCAACGAATTATCCGAAAGACTTGCCGGCAGTGATCCTGCTGATTTAAAGCCTGTAAAAATGGAATTACCCAGAGAGCTGCAGCCTATTCAGCATGCGGTGAATACTTTGCTGGGTGAACTCAAATCTTACATAGCACAAGAAAAACGGTTTATCGCCGATGCATCCCATGAACTTCGAACGCCCCTTAGCATTCTTCAGCTTCACACAGATAACTTAGCCAAATCGCAATCAATGGATGAGATTATGTTGGCAAATGAAGCTATACAAAAAAGTACTAAACGCCTGTCACATTTGGTTTTCCAACTGATGGAGATGCAGAAGCTAGAGCATTTAAGTCATCTGGACAAAAGGCAGATACCGTTGTTAGGAATGATTTCCGATGCAATGGCACAAATCGATGGCAAACACCTTGATAATGTCTGCTGGGATATTCACGTTGGCTCAGAAGTCATATTGTTTGTTGAACCCGCCCTATTTCAGTGCGTCTTGCGCAATCTGCTGGACAATGCAGCAAAATATGCCCGTCCAAATAGCGTGGTCCAGGTGGTATATTCGGAAATGATCACGCAAAACAAACTGACCATTACTAATCAGTTCCCCGATAATTCGAAGCCTGAACTAAAGAGATTAGGAGAGCGTTTTTTCCGGCATGCAGCTCATCAGGATATCGCTGGGTCTGGTCTTGGGTTATCCATAGTACGAAAAGTAGTAGAACTCCATCGAATGAATTTGGCATGGCATATCAGTGATGATAATTACTTCAGCGTTGTGTTAGAAATCCCTGAAAATGTCGTTTAGTTGACGAGTGGTGGGAGTATAGTGGTCTACTCATTCAGGCCTTTTTTTCATATCTGACTTTATAAATACAGGATGCTCGCTGTTTTAACGTTCTGGCAATACGCCGATCTCTCAAGTTTTCGAACGCTGCAGTTCACTTTCAGAGGCAATCATGTCCGCTTTCTGTGAGTTGCAGACATTCGTTTTTTGAAAATCCAAAGCCTGCGATGACTGAAAGCTAAGTGGTTCATTGAATTTAGCCACTAACTAAAGAGTGGCTTTTAGCTGCTTAGAGAGTTCTCAGCGTGCCTGTAACAAGGTCTCAATTTCAGCACTAAGTAACACTCTACCCACCGACACCACTTTGTCATCTATTGCCAAAGCGGGCGTAGACATCACGCCATGAGCGGCAATTTCGGCGTAATCCGTTACTTTAATAATCTCCGCAACGATGCCCAAATGTGTCAGGGCGGTTTGGGTATTTTCAGTCAGCGTTTTACATTTGGCGCAGCCTGAACCTAGGATTTTGATTTTCATTTTCGATTTCCTTGTTAAAAAACCATGTTAGATAAATAAGTAGGCAAAGGCATTAAACAACAGCCCGATGATTACAATCCCGCATACGACGATGCCGACAAAAAGCAGTAACAGAGGCGCTTTGACGACTTTTTTCAACATAATAAGTGACGGCAGCGATAAAGCTGTAACTGACATCATAAACGCCAGTGCAGTACCAAGACCGACGCCTTTGCCAACCAGAGCTTCAGCAATAGGTAGCGTACCAAAAATGTCAGCATACATCGGCACGCCAATCAGAGTTGCGACCAGGACTGACCACCAGTGGTCCTGACCCAACATTGAGCTAACCCAGGACTCCGGCACCCAATTGTGGATGGCGGCACCAATACCGACACCAATCAATACATAAACCCACACCCTGTTAAAAATATCTGCAACCTGGTTAGTGGCGAAGTCGAAACGGTCTTTACGGCTTAGTTCGGCCTGTGGAATATCCAAGACCGGGCTATGAAGGACAAATGACTCCACATAACGGGTCATATTGGCTTTGCTAATGATGGTCCCGCCAATGACTGCCAACACTAAACCGACCAGCACATATGCAATCGCAATCGACCAGTTAAAGATACTGGCCAGCAAAATGACGGAAGCCAAATCGACAAGCGGTGAAGAAATCAAAAAGGAAAAGGTGACACCAAGCGGTAAGCCAGAACTGGTAAAACCGATAAACAGTGGGATTGACGAACAAGAGCAAAACGGCGTGATAGTACCCATCAAAGCACCTGTCAGGTTTGCTTTAAAGCCTTGCATACCTCCCAGAATTTTTCGCGTGCGCTCGGGTGGAAAATAACTTTGTACCCAGGACACTGTGAAAATCAGCACAGCAAGCAGGATAAATATTTTAATCACATCATAAATAAAAAAATGAACACTGGCGCCAATGGCTGTTTGCATCGACAGGCCGAAGACATCTTCTACCAACAGACGAACTAACCAAGATAACCATTCCATCTTTAACAACTGGTTATTCAGCCACTCGAAAATTGCCATGTAATACCTCGTTAGCTTATGAGTTAAAAACGATTTACAGGAACGCTATTAGACGCCTGTTTTGAGGAACGCCACTAACTTTGGAATATTGTCGCGAGCGCTTCGCCCTGCACCAATCAGGGTTGCTGAACCTGGGCTTGCCCAGTCGCCGTATCCAAAACACCAAACCCGGTGTTCTTTCACCGATTGGCCATCCTGCACCAAAACTTTGCCATCTGCTTCGACAATATCTAATGAAGCAAGATGCTGAAGTTCCGGTTGAAAACCAGTACACCAAATCACTGCATCAACTGCTTGTTCAGTGCCGTCCTGCCAGACGACACCATTTACGGTAAAGTGACTAAACATCGGTTTAGCCTGTAAAACCCCACGCTCTCGTGCTGCTCTCACCGGTGGCACCATGACAATATCGCCGATCCCACCGACAGGCTGATCTGTTGCCGCGCTGCCTGCTTGGCTATTGATCCGTGCCGTGGCACGTTCAAACAACACTCTGCCATCAACGTCGTCTGCTAAAAACTTAGGCGGCTCTCTTGTGACCCAAGTTGCAGTCGCCACTTCATCAAGCTCTGCGAATATTTGTGCACCGGAGTTACCGCCGCCCACCACCAATACTGTTTTGCCTTGGTAAAGTTCCGGGCCTTGATAGTGGGCAGAATGACACTGCTCACCCTGAAATGTCTGTGCGCCAGGCAGCGCAGGAATGACCGGATGGCTCCAGTTACCAGTGGCACTAATAATGGTTCTGGTCAGCCAACTGTATTTACCATCGCTTACTTTAAGGCAGTTATGTGCAGTATCGCGCACCACTGTTTTTATATGATGGGGGCGATACACCGGTAATTGATAATGCGCTTCGTAACGCTTGAGGTAACTCACGACTTCGTCCCAATGTGGGTAGGTATCGGTTTTTTTCGTTGAAAATAAAGTGCCGGGTAACGAGCTGTACATCCCGGGTGAGAAGAGCCGTAATGAAGGCCAAGTATGGTTCCAGGCGCCGCCGGCTTGGTCTTGATTATCTAAAATAATAAAGTCGACCCCAGCCCGGCGCAGGTAATAGCCAGCTGACAACGCGGCTTGCCCTCCGCCAATAATCACCACATCAAAAATCTTCGTCGTCATGCGGACTCCTGCTTATTTATTGCGCTCATTGTTGCAGTTCTGTTTACAAGGAACGTCAATTAAATTGCGGTTTGATTAACCCGAGCCATTAAAGCTTCTGCTGACTCTTTGCGTTCAGAATACCGATCTGTCAAATAGTCACTGCGATCGCGAACCAACAAAGTGAATTTCACCAGCTCTTCCATCACATCCACGATGCGGTCGTAATACGGCGATGGTTTCATCCGGTTGTTGTCATCAAACTCGTTAAAAGCTTTTGCGACAGACGATTGATTAGGGATAGTCAGCATACGCATCCACCGTCCCAGTATGCGCATTTGATTGACAGTGTTAAACGACTGGGAACCGCCGCAAACTTGCATTAAGGCCAGTGTTTTTCCTTGGGTGGGTCTGACTGCGCCCATCGATAAAGGGATCCAATCAATTTGTGCTTTCATGATGCTGGTCATTGCCCCATGACGTTCTGGTGAGGTCCAGACCATGCCTTCACACCACTGAGTCAGTTCCCGTAGCTCCACCACTTTTGGGTGAGACGCATCTTCGGCGTCAGGCAAAGGCAAACCCCGTGGGTTAAACATTTTTGTTTCGGCCCCCATAGCCTCAAGGATCCGTGATGCTTCCTCTGTTGCTAATCGGCTAAATGACCGCTCTCTGAGCGAACCATAGAGCAACAAGATACGAGGTTTGTGCTCGGCTGGCGTGTCAGCAAATACCTGTTCAGTGGATGGTACTGCAAATACATCTGTTTTAATGTTCGGTAGATGGTCCATAACGCTCTCTTTTTCTAAGGGGTTAGTTACAACGGTCTGACGGCTCAGTTGACGGTTCTCTTGACTGTTCCAAGGGACAACACAATCCATCTTTCAGAGCAGACGTTTGATACTGAAGCCCAATGGCGGTCAGAAATTCACTCAGGGGCGCTAAACGTTGTACGCTTAGGGAGTAACAAATACGCGGGTGTTCAATTTCGCCCACCACCACTCCAGCTGCTTTCAGAATGCGAAGGTGTTCAGAAACCGTGGATTGAGCCAGGCCCAACTCCTGCGTAATTTCACCGCCGATACAGCTGCTTCGGCTGAGCAACAACCGAACGATCTGCACCCGTGCCGGATGAGCAAGTGCCTTCGCTATCGCTGCCAGCGCTTCGTTGGACGCGAGTTCTGATGGCGAGGCTGTTTCTGTGTTTTCCATAGTCATCATTCAACATCGTTAATCGACGATTGGCAAATCCTAAGCGCCTTTGTATCTCTTGTCAAATCACGATGGCACTCCATCGGAGGAAAATAAGCCATTGACATGCGAAAAAACATATATATGATCCGCCATATATACCAAGGAGCACATGATGTCTAAACCACACCTAATCTTCATTTGTACGGAAAACTCCGCTCGGTCATTGATGGCTGAAGCGATAGCAAAGCACAACTTTGGGGATCGCTTTGAAGTCGCAAGTGCAGGCACTGATCCCCAACATCCGGATATACGGGCGATGGAAGCCATCAAACGTCATGGTCTTTCTGTGGAAGGGCTTCGGTCAAAATCGCTGGACGAATTCTCAGGGCTGACGATGGAGTACGCCATTATTCTGTGCAGTAAAGCAAAACAGGAATGCTCAGAGGGCCTGCCTGCGAAACACATTATGGCGTGGGATTTTCTCGATCCTAAGTTAGGGGCGTCTGACAAAGCCTATGACACCACCATGCATGAATTAAGTGAACGTATCAAAATGTTTGTGTTGCTGTACGACAAACAGCGTTCAGATAAACCGCAATGAAATGTGAGGTCCTGATGGAACCATTAGAGTTCTTCAAACTGCTTGCAGATGAAACCCGTTTGCATTCTATGTTGTTAATTGCTCAAGAAGGCGAGTTGTGTGTCTGTGAACTTACAACAGCGCTCAATGAGACACAGCCCAAAGTGTCCCGCCATCTGGCCATGTTAAGAAAATCTCATGTGCTGCTGGACCGCAGACAAGGTCAATGGGTGTTTTACCGGCTCAACCCTGAACTACCACACTGGGCCAAGCAAGCCATTGTGCAGACGCTTGAACAAAACCAGCTCCTCATTCAGCCCTTGATGAAAAGCTTGTGTTCCATGGGAGATAGACCCGAACGAGCGGCAGCCTGCTGCCCTTAGTATCCGTCTATAGGTTTGTAACCACGAAGCGTGGTGCGTGTTGATACATCTGAGGTCACTATGATAATGCTCTGGCTGAAACGGTGAATGGCTTATACAAAACAGAGGTGATTGAATATTTAAAAGCAGATTGGCAAGGTTTAGCAGATGTACAACTTGCGACACTAAACTGGGTAGATTGGTTCAATAAAAAGCGTGTACACAGTGCACTGGGTTATGTATCGCCTTTTGAGTTTGAAGCAATGTACTATGATAAGATTAACCCGTTAGGTCAGGTGGCTTAACTTAAATAAAAAAGTCTCCGACAAACCCGGTACGGTTCAATCATTCCTTCTACACCAGTGAAGTTAAAAGCACAATATATCTCTGCGAAAACAGAAGTTGATGGTCTTGAAGATCGTAAAAATGATTTATATGGTGTAGGTGCTGATTACAATATCAATAAACAAGCTCGTTTCTACGGTGTTGTTGCTCAACAAAAAATTGACTGGCAGAAAGACAATAACAAGAAAACTGTTATTGGTTTAGGTATGGAATATAACTTCTAATCAGAAGTTTATTTCAAGTGTTAAATAAAAGGGCGTTTCGCCCTTTTATTTTTATATGCTTATCTTTTTAAAAAACCACTCACCAAATTCAATACTTGTTGAATATCTTGATTTGCTTCTTGGGGATTGGTATTACTTCCTTGCGGAGTCAAAGAATCAATCACTTGAGGTAATACATACGAAATCGCACTGTAAATTTCTTGCTTTGGCGCTTGTGCTTGTTGGGCAACTTGTTCGATATCTTGATCATCAAATAAGCTTTGAATATTTTGGGTTGGAACATCTTGAGCATTTATTTGTTGAGGATCGACCCAACTCTTTACCTGATTGGATAAACCTGTACTTTTTAGTTTATCTAATGCCCCTTGTAAGCCCCCCTGTTTTTGAATCCAAGTAAGAACCAACGGCAATACGACTATAAGTAATGTTTGTGCTGTGTTACCACTAGTATTACTATTTGTCTGAGATGTATTGTTATTCGTACTACCTAACTGACCAAAAACTGAACCTAGTATTCCACCTAAACCACTTTGCGGCTGATTTTGATTGTTTTGTTGTTGACCACTAAGTTGCCCTAAAACAGAGCCAAGAATTCCACCCAAACCACTATTTTGTGAAGATTGTTGCTGACCGCCTAAGGCCTGTTTCGCTAAAATCTCTACGATATTTGTCAAATCTGTCATGGTTTTTATATTCCAGTTAGAATTATTTATTCGAAAAGCATACGCTGCTTTTCAGTATGAAAACAAAGTTAAAGTGTTAAAATTTGCAAGAACATTTCATCAGCTTATTATTATTTTATAACTGCGGCTTATTCAGAGCCGCAGTAAACTCTAAGAAATCACCAACGAAATTTATTCCAATTTTCTGGATTTGCCCAAAATTTAGAGTTAAACCAATCAGGAACATGTTTGTAAGTTAAAATATTGAATTGCCATAGAGCAAAATCACTATCATGAGTAGTTTTATCAATAAGTTGAGTAAAACCTAGTGAACGTAATAGCTTTTCATCATTTCGTTTACTAACAACTACAATCCTTTTTGCCATTAAGTCGCGTAACTTCACTAAAAGCTGTGCTTTATGTGTTTCAGTGATGTTTTGCATTTGCTCTGTATCAAATAATACAAAACCTAAATCATAACGTTGTGTAAATGGCAGATTTAAAAAGTCAGTTACGTTAAAATGATGCCATTGAATTTCAGCATTTTGATCAATTTGCTGACCTATACAAAGTGCAGTATGAATGGGCTGTTCTTTAGATAAATCGTCTAGCATAGAAGTGATGACATTTTGTTCAGCCATAACTGCAACCCTTGATTGAGAAAGATGAGAGTTTATTGATGGAACTACAAGGCATTTGTCACAAAATGCACGCAGCGCTCAAAACGCATAGTGTAACTGATCAACCAACCAGCAAGGCAAATGTTGAATATAAATTTATATTAGATCGTTCAGAAACTGATCTACCCTTCGTATTAGGTCAAGAATTAGAAATTGAATGGACTGGAAATATTTTTTGTACTTCGTGTGGTGCAAAGACTCCAAAATCATATTCCCAAGGTCACTGTTTCAAGTGCTTCAAGACCAAAGCTGAATGTGATCTTTGTATTATGAAACCTGAGACTTGCCATTATCATCTTGGAACTTGTCGTGAAGATGAATTTGCACACAAGGTTTGTTTCCAACCCCATATTGTGTATCTAGCCAATTCAAGTGCACTAAAAATTGGAATTACTCGTATCGTTAATATGCCGACTCGATGGTTAGATCAAGGTGCAACCCAAGCTTTACCCATTTTAAAAGTTGGTTCACGCCGCTTATCTGGTCATTTAGAAACTTTATTTGGTACACAAATTGCCGATAAGACGGATTGGCGTAAGCTCCTTAAAGGTGAAGCTGAACCATTGAATTTAATTGAGCAACGTGACCAGATTTTGGAAGAATTTGCACCAAAAATTCAAACGATTCGAGATGAGTTTAGCCAAAACTTAGAATTCAATGAAGAACTTGAATTTTTAGAACATGAATTGCCTAAAGAATTTATTTACCCAGTTGAACAATATCCAGAAAAAATTAAGTCCTTAAATTTGGATAAAACACCCAAAATTCGTGGTATTTTACATGGCATTAAGGGGCAATATTTATTACTCGATATTGGTGTCATCAATATTCGTAAATACACAGGCTATGAAATGATTCTAAGAGCGTAAATGATAAGGTGGCATTTGAAATGCCACCTTTTTTAACTTAATTTGTTTTTAAACAATTCAGAATTGCATCAACAGGATTTTCAGTATCTCCTGAGATTAATTGTTTGTGCATACTTAAATGTTGCATCATCTGAATATGTGCTGTTTCATTATCCATTAATTTTTCAATTTCAGAAGCAAGGTGTTCTGGTGTTGCATCAGCTTGAATTAATTCTTGGATGACTTTTTTACCTGCAATGATATTAGGTAAAGAGTAGTATGGAATCTTAACGAGAAACTTAGCAATCATATAAGTTAACCAATGTAACTTATAAAAAGTCACCATTGGGCGATGTAATAACATCGCTTCAAGCGTCGCAGTTCCTGATGCTAGTGCGACAATATCACTCGCATTCATGACCATACGACCTATTTTAGATTCAGCATCGGTATTTTCTAAAATATAAATTTTTGATTTTAAAGTTACATCTAAATTTTGAATACCATGTTCAATTTGTTGTCTTCGAGCATCATTAATTGCTGGAATCAAAAACTCTAGTTCAGGATATTTCTTATGTAGTATTTCCGCAGCCCCAATTAACAAAGGCAATAGTCTTTCAATTTCACCTCTTCGACTTCCTGGTAATAAAGCAACGTGCATTTCATGTGCAGATAAGCCAAGCTGATGTTTTGCTTCTACAATTGGATTTTTTAAAGGTAATTGTTTGGCTAGTGGATGCCCAACAAAAGCTGCTGGAACATCGTAATTTTCATAAAATGTTTTTTCAAATGGGAATAAACACAACACTAAATCTATACTACGTTTAATACCATGTACCCGCCCTTGACGCCATGCCCAAACAGATGGACTTACGTATTGAACTGTTTTAATTGGTAAATTCTTTTCTTTTATTGTTTTAGAAAGACGTAAATTGAAATCAGGTGCATCAATTCCAATAAAAATATCCACTGGATGTTCAGTCCAACGTTCAACTAGACCATCACGTACAGCAAATAATTTCTTTATATCTTTCAAAACCTCCACAATGCCCATTACTGATAAAATTTCCATTGGATAATAACTATGGAAACCCTCAGCAATCATTTGTGGACCACCAATACCTTCAAATTCAGCATCAATTCCTTGTTCGCGAAAACTGCGCATGAGTTTCACTCCTAGAGTATCTCCAGAAACTTCTCCCACCACGATACCAATTTTTAGTTTTTGCTTTAACAAGACCAATGCCCCACTGAAATATTTGAATGATTCGAACAAAATGATTTTACATCGAATCATAATAAGCTATCCAATTTGTTCAAGATTGGTGAATATAATGTTTGATCTAAAATTCCATTTATTAATTTAAAAACTATCTTGATTAACGATAGTTAAATGATTGCGAGTTTATTTTCAATTTATTAATATTAACAATAATCATTTTCATTTGATATTTATTCTCCTATTAGAAGATCATTCCATTACCTTAAATCAAACACAAATTATCTTAAATGGTGCTGGAAAAATTTTAGGCAACACAAGAAATAATAGTCCAGTAGCAACCTTAAATGCAGGCGTTTATGGTCTACATATGGCTACATTTGCGCAACCACTACTACGATTTGCTTTGTCTTGAATAATAAAATTTAGCAAAATAGAGAATGTTTAAATGACTCTACTTTTCAATTAATTATTTTACGTCACTTTGATCAAACTAAGATTTACTCGACGAACTCATAAGTGCAAATTAATGAAACATGGCTGTGTAATTCAGTCAGTTTTTATACCGTCATCGACATTCTTTAGCTTTTTTTTGCATAAGTAAATCACTATTCATCACAACGAGTTATCTAAAAAAAGCATAAGATATGCTGGTTTTTGCATATTTAGGCATATTGATTATGTTTGGTCCTGTTGAATTTATTCTAGCTGGGGTTTTGGTTGGTTTCTGTGTAGGAATCACTGGTGTTGGTGGTGGCTCATTAATGACCCCCATTTTGATTAGTTTATTCAAAATTGAACCTCATATTGCAATCGGTACAGACCTGCTATATGCCTCTATTTCTAAATTTTGCGGCTCAATGGTACATGCTAAAAAACTAAATATTGTATGGCCAATTGTACTTTGGCTTGCACTTGGAAGTATTCCTGCATCTTTTGCCACCTCTTGGGTTTTAGAACATTATTTAAGTCAATCAACGCATTATAAAGCTGTGCTGACCATGGTCTTAGGCTTTATGTTGACCTTGACAGGTATCTCGATTGTATTTCGTAGCCAAATTGAAAAGTTCTTTGATCGTTTCCGTAATCGTGAACAAGCAAATATGGAAAGTGAGCAACATGCACTCCAGCATAAACGCTTATATATCGTCATCATGGGCATGGTTTTAGGTATTTTCGTTACCCTGTCTTCTGTAGGCTCTGGTGCTTTCGGGATTATGGCGCTCGTAATTATGTTTCCTAACTTACCGATGATTCGTATTATTGGTTCAGATGTCGTACATGCTGTCTTATTAACAGCTGTTGCTGGTTTGAGTCATATGTCTTCAGGTAATGTCGACTTTCATTTATTAATGTGGTTACTTGTTGGTTCTATCCCTGCAATCATTGTCGGAACTTTAATTAGTTCGCGTATGCCAGAAAGACTTATTCGTAGAATCTTAGGTATTACATTATTTGCCCTTGGTGTTAACTTTATGGTTAATCCAGTTAAGGTAAAACCTAAACCAGTTGAAACCCATAAAGTTGCTGTTGTTCAACAAACAAGCCATTCATCTAGTATGGTTTAATTCTGAAAAAAGCCGATTGTTTTCCGCAATTTTTGCGAATCGATAGTTAATCAATCGGCTTTTCATGCTATATTCGTAGACAAAATAACCTCTTCTTTCGATTGAATTTGTGACAGCAATGAATACTCTACAGTCAAATCCAGTTTCTCAGCCAGATATCGACGACGTTAATATTAAAAGCATTCAAACCTTAATTACCCCTGCGGAACTGAAAGCTGATCTTCCTTTATCTGAAGCTGCATCTCAAACTGTGTTACAAGGACGTGCAACTGTACGTAATATTTTAGACGGCAATGACAAACGTTTGTTTGTGGTGATTGGACCTTGTTCAATCCATGATGTTAAAGCTGCAAACGAATATGCTGATCGCTTAAAAGAATTAAGTGAAAAAGTAAAAGATACTTTATACCTTGTGATGCGTGTATATTTTGAAAAACCACGTACGACAGTCGGTTGGAAAGGTCTAATCAACGATCCAGATATGAATGACTCTTTCAATATTGAAAAAGGTTTACATATTGGTCGTGGTCTTTTGCTTGAATTAAATGAAAAAGGCTTGCCATGTGCGACCGAAGCACTTGATCCAAATTCTCCACAATATTATCAAGATTTGATTTCTTGGTCTGCGATTGGTGCACGTACTACAGAAAGCCAAACACATCGTGAAATGTCTTCTGGTTTATCATCTCCTGTTGGGTTTAAAAACGGTACAGATGGCGGCTTGACTGTTGCAACCAATGCAATGCAATCCGTTAAACATGGCCACAGCTTCCTGGGTCTAAATGAAAATGGTCAGGTGGCAATTATCAATACCAAAGGCAATCCTTATGCTCATGTGGTATTACGTGGTGGTAATGGCAAGCCAAACTACGATGCTTCTTCTGTTGCGGAAGCAGAAGCAGCTTTGGCAAAAGCCAAAGTCAGCAACAAGATTATGATTGATACCAGTCATGCCAACTCAAACAAAGACCCGTACCTGCAACCTTTGGTTTTAAAGAACATCACAGAGCAAATTCTGGATGGTAATAAATCAATCGTAGGTATCATGGTTGAAAGTCACCTTAAAGGCGGTCGTCAGGATATTCCTGAAAACCTATGTGATCTAGTATATGGTCAATCTGTGACTGATGGTTGTATCGATTGGGATACAACAGAAAAAGCATTGTTAGAAATGCATGAAGCACTTAAAGATGTTTTACCAAATCGTTAATCTTTAAGTAGATGTAAAGCAGGCTCTCATGAGCCTGTTTTTATTTTTAAATTTTCCATTAAAGTTTCATGACTCACTAGATCTAAAACTACTTTTTCAATATTTGCCCTATTTACGTTTGGGATTACAATTAAATTTTGTTCTATAAAACATTGACTGGAATGCAAATCATCATTTATGGTTTGCATCAAACGAACAGGGTCGTAGAAAACTAATTCATAATTCTTATTTCTATACGTTAATACTAAAATAATCCATCCTTTAGATTCAAATACCCATTGTTCGTCATCGAAAAAATCTGGAAATTTATAGGGTAATCTGCCATATATTTGTGTCCTTATATATTGGATTTGTTTTGAACTGTAACATTTTTTTAATTATACTGCTGCCACATTTCCCCTACGACGTATTGCTGATATGAAGTCCAGTTTTCGTCAACACTTGCTAAAGTGGCGTGCCTCATTCGGTACGATTACTTTGCTTTGTTTACTCTGGCATATCTTCTTACCAACGATGCTACATACTGGCGTCGTACCTGCACTCTATGCAATGCCTACACATTGCCAAGTCACAGATATTAAAAATAGTTTGATGTTGTCTGAATCTCATTCAAGTCACCATCACGCTATGCATGAAATGCATCATCAACAGCATTTACAAGCGACTGCGCATGATCAACTGAGTGACTATGCCAAAGAGGTTTTTGCTCTTGCTAGTCAAATCATGAAGCATTGTCCTTTATGTACACATGGTTTAGATGCTGTTGCAATTATTCCTTTAATTGCATTTATTTTAATCTTTGTACTGGCTTGGTTTAGTCGTGTACGATGCCTATGTTATACGTGGTCAGAAGATCTGCAAATTCCACGTATCTTCTATATCTTTCCAATTAAACAAGCACCACCGCTCGCTCTATAAAAATGCTTTTTTAACATTCCGTATCCAGTGTCTCACTGCGGTACTGCCTCGTTTATTGCTTTTATAGAGTTAAATATGAATACTCAATTTCGTTTGTCAGTATTAACGACAGCATGTCTATCGATTACCTACAGCCCAATCACTCTGGCTGAAACAGCTTCTGAAAATGAAACAAAAACCCTAGCTACAATCGTAGTCACGGCAAGCCGTGAAGATGAATCTATAAATAATACTCCTGCTGCGATTAGCAAAATTAGTAGCCAAGATATAGATGATAAACATGCCACATTCATTGGTCAGTTAGTTAATCAAACCCCAGGTGTGTTAATGAATGACTTGGGCAACGAACAACATATGATGTCAATTCGTCAACCCATCACCACTTCTGCTGTTTATCAATATTTGGAAGATGGCATTTCAATCCGTCCAGTCGGTGTGTTTAACCACAATGCGTTATATGAAGTAAATTTAGCTGGAATTGATAGCATTGAAATTTTGCGTGGCCCAGCAAGTAGCTTGTATGGAAGTAATGCAATTGGTGGCACGATTAATTTTCTAACCAAAGCACCGAGTTTAACTCCAACTGCTGATTTAGGTTTGAGTGCAAGCTCTGAAGGTTATCGCCGTTTAGACTTTGAACCGTACCGGGTTTGTCGGAGACTTTTTTATTTAAGTTAAGCCACCTGACCTAACGGGTTAATCTTATCATAGTACATTGCTTCAAACTCAAAAGGCGATACATAATGAACCGTACCGGGTTTATCGGAGACTTTTTTATTTAAGTTAGGCCACCTGACCTAACGGATTAATCTTATCATAGTACATTGCTTCAAACTCAAAAGGCGATACATAACCC
>JACCEA010685288.1_pt1 | contig 27101 bp, 19 predicted proteins | sample 7449851 | NCBI WGS metagenome assembly JACCEA01 (sample SAMN15323453, study PRJNA562643) | freshwater metagenome | isolation source: river surface water | place: USA:Blue River Watershed | collected 2017-08-18
GTTGCATACAAATCCATTGCTGTATTTCTAAGATCTTGTGAATATCCGCGCATTTTATTCTCAACTAAAATTAGAGGTTGTATAGTTTAACACATTATGCTCAAATGATTATAGGTTAACTATATCAAAACCTCGAATAAATTACTCACTATCAGCAACTGATTCTATAATAGAACCTACACAATAGAGCTAATGCACCCTTTTTTAATAAAACTGATATGTTATAATCACCCAAAATCATTGAAATAGACTGTGGTTGAGTTATTATAAAAATAATTAGTTAATTTTATTAAAAAGGCTCTAAAGATGAAATCAAATACCGAATATCTTGAATTGATTATCAGCAATTATCGCAATCTTGATGAACTAACACTTCTGTCACCAATTGCCATTTATGATTTAAACCAAGTGATTCTTTTTAGCAGCCAACAATACCGGCAAGTTCGCGGTGAGCAAGCACAAGAAGGTAATCGAGGATTGCCTGATGAGTTGGGGCAATATTTTCAGTCACAATCATTAAAAGAGCAGGAAGAAATAATCCAAACCAGAACACCAAACTATTCAATTAATTTTAATCATTATGAAGGTATTGTTCAACCTTATACGACCAATAAAAAACCGCTAATAAATCCAGATAACAATGAAGTGGCTGGATTATATGTAGAATTACGCAAAATCCTGTACACTAATCTGAAATTTAGCATTCTTAAAGCGCTTAAGGTTTATGATTTCTCGGTTAATACCAATTTTAAAAAATTTAATTTGAGTAAACGTGAAAAGCAAGTTATTTTTTTATTTATTCATGGTTTAACTAGCCAAGAAATTGCTAGTGTCATATCAACGGCAGAAAATAAAACTATTTCTAAAAGTGCTATTGATGCAGTATTTGCCAATCAATTACGGATAAAATTTGATGTTTATACTCGCGATGGACTTTATGATAAATTAATCAGCTTGGGTTTTTATCAGGTTGTTCCACAGGATTTAATGGTGAATGTGAAATTACCAGCTGGTCATATTGATGTTTATTGATGGAGTTCTATTGGTGATGATTGAGTAGTTTAATTTTTGATTGAATTACAAAAGAACTGATTTCTAGTGTTGCGTGATGTTATAGATTTTTAAGTTAATAAATCTACACTCACATTGAAATCAGTTCTTTTTTAATAATAACTATAACTAAAATTTATTGTGCTGGCACTTGATATGGATATCCTTGATCAAAAATTGCCTGCCAATCTTGTTGATAAAGTTGCGCTAATGCTTGATTGTTGTGATAAATTTGATAATTTTCAGCATTTTTGGTTTGTGCTGAGGCAGTATAATTATAGCTACCAGTTTCAACAGTATTACCATCAACAATCATGTATTTATCGTGTAATAATTCGTATGATTTATTAATTCGAACTTCAATTCCATTCTGAATTAATTTTTCAAAACCCACAGTACTATAAGATTGTGTACCTTGCGAATAATCAGCAACAACCTGCACTTTTACTCCACGATTTTTGGCAGCAATTAAATCATCCACCAGAGCTTTATCGGTAAAAGTAAAGATGGCAATTTGAATTGACTGTTGAGCATCATTTATTGCTTGATAAAACGGTGAATTTTGAGAATATGAACCCTGAGAGTAGTAACTATAATTTGGCAAACAGCTTGCTCCTAAAGCTGTCATTGAAATTGGACAAATTACTGCGCTTTCGGTATTTACCAAATTATGTACACTGTCAATATCAGTATTGTCCATTGCTATACTATAGATCTGTTTACCATTTTCTTCAGTTTTCTTACTGGCAACTACATTTACCCCAGAGTCAAATGGTTGGGTAGAATATTGTGATTGGCTAGTCTGGTAAGCAGTAGTTTCCTGATTCGCACGAATTTCATTCCAACGCTCATTGTAGCTTGCAGCAATATTACTGTTATTAATCCATATTGCATTATTCGCTTGTCTAGTTGCCGCGGTAGTTGAATAGTTAAAGCTACCATACTCCACTGATTGGCTATCAATTACCATAAATTTATTATGCATAATCGCATAAGCCGACGCAATATAGACCGGAATATTATTTTGCGCTAAGACGGCAATCATTGAATTAGTGTCAGTGAGATTAGCCTTATCAGCAATTACCTGAATATCAAGTTGTGGATTATTACGTTTTGCTTGAATCAGAGCATAGGTAATATCAGGATTATTAAAATCATATACGGCAGCACGAATTGACAGTTTAGCACTAGTTATTGAAGCAACAACTAACTTGGTTATCCCCGCATTGCAGTTAAAATATTCATCGCTATTCCAAAGACTATTCAAAGTAGAGCTTTCGCTGACTTTCATTATTGGCGCGATTGTAGTAGCATAAATATCCTGGGCATTGGAACACTCTCCCGCACTATGTTGACTATCTGATTCATAATATGGTGCAAAAGCAATTTGTAAATCTGCATGCTGAGCAGCAAAATTTGCGGCAAAGCCAATTGTAGTTGGGTCAATTGCGGTATTTATATTAGCTAGTGTACCGCTATTGAGAGTAGAATTATTAGTTGGATTTTGGTTGTTATTTGATCCGACACAGGCAGTTAGAACAAACAATGGTAGAAGAGCGCTAAGTAGTTTTTTCATAATAGTTCCTGATAGTTAGTTTTGTTTAAGTACAGACTAGATTATAAGTGACAGCAAAAAATATTAAAACTGGGTTTTTGCACAGGGCTGTCTATAATTTCACTTATTAAATTAATTCATATCAATAAGATATAAATAAAATTGAGATAGCTACGCTATCTCAATTTTCATAATTTCCTTGTCGATAGTAGTATTTAGCTTTAGCAATCATGTGCTAAGCGCTTACACTAGATTAATTAACTGAGGACCACAAGTATAGATACTCAGTATTGTTTTCCAAATTATCGCTTAAGCTTCCATCTGAATTGATAATTTTGGTCCATCCACCTTCGGTCATTTGCTGATTGGCTATATGTACCCAATGAATCCCATTGGATACAACACCAGTTTGTGGAGATTTATCGGCATACGTAATTCCACATAATTCAACTGTTGTGCCAGGTACTAGATTACTTAAGGGTGCTGGTACGGATTTATTCGGCTGAGCCTGATCATAGCCGGAAGCAAATACATTATCAGCTGCCACATCATAGTAATTTTGCGGGTTACTTTCACCTAATGGTAAGACAGAAAAATGAGTGTGAGACAATTCAACGTTTTTTTGATTCATACCGTCTTTGTATATAGGGCTATTGACAACCGTTCCAACGAGAAGGTAGAATTTACCAGAATCAACCATATCAGTTCTTGCCTGACACAGACTATTATCATTATCAAAACCAGACGGAACATTTGGCACTGGTTGCGGCAAAGACTGACTAGCTATTGCAGCTGTGTTATTAGAATGAGTATTTGGGGTATACTGTTGTCCAGCACCGCTGTTACATGCACTCAAAGTTACTAAAGTTGACATTATCATAAGTAGTTTTTTCATAATTTATTCTTTCAGAAAAGGTTATTTTGCTTCAGACAGAATTATATGATTTTGCCAAAAATATTAAAACTGGGTTTTTGCACAGGTGATCGCATAGATAGATGATGACTAATGGAATTATAATGATTAGGGAGTATAATCTTGCTTGATTAATTACTTTTATTAATATAATGACTGTATTTGGCTAAAGCTAGTTATAAAGAAATACCCTACCAGATTTAACCACGATGTGCAGGTGATATAGCAAAGTGCTTTGCCAATCCGGCTAAAGCCAAGCAGCTGCTAAATTAGAGCACAGAGGGTGATTTAACCAAGATATGTGAAGATAGCTGACATTGGCAGGATTCTACCCCTAAAAGATATCAGTAAATAAGCATAGGGTACTACATATTTAGGGTGCTAAAACTGTTAGTAGTTTTGACAGAATTTGTAACTATAAAATAATAACAATAATAGTTATTCACAATGTACGTCTAAAATCATTAAGAAGGGAATTTGTATGAGAAAAATAGTCTTAGCTTTATGTTCAGCAACAGCTTTAATCGCTTGTGGTGGTGGTAGTAGTGGCGGCTCGACTCCTCCGACGACTGATAATTACACACAACAATCAACTGTAGTTGCCCCTAGTGGCACCTACACGTCAACTGGTAGTAATAGCAATGGCGCTTATGTTGCTACAACTGGCGGTTTTTACTCGGTAAGTGGCAATAATACCACCCCAGTTTCTGGTGCACCAGCTGGAATAACGGTTATTTCTGGCAATGGTAGCGACGTTTATTATGTTCCTGCAAATTCAAACAGTATCTACAGCAACAATGGTACTTTACTTTGGGATATTGGTAATGGAAATGGATTTATTTCTGCTCTGTCTCCAGCATCTAACAATGGCTCAACATTTTATGGTACTACGAATGGTTCAGTTGGCTTAATAAATAATCCTGCTGGTAAAATAATTAGCCAAATTAGTAATCTAGATCCTTCTTCAGCTATTTTAGCTATTGGATGTATTGCTAACGGTAGTTGTAACTCTGGAAAACAAGGTGTTATGGCATTAACTGGTTCAATTAATGGATATACACCATTTGAATCTACTACCTATGCTAGTACCCCTTCTCTATGGACATATCCAACTGCGTTCTATTATTATGATGGAGTAGGAAATGCACCAGGTTGGTATCAGATTAATAATTACAATGGTTCAATGACAGCTCAATCTTTTGATACAGTTGCATATTATTCTATTGAAAGTAACCCTGGAACCATGAGTAATCCTCCTGTTCTTGGTACAGCAACATTACCAGAATTTGTGACAGCGGTAACATTTAACAATGGCAATATTTACGTTGGTACCAACCTATTTAATATTTATTCAGTTGTTGGATACACTTGCAACAATGGTCAGCTTAAGACAGGTAATTGTCCACTAGTATTTACTGGTCCGTTAAACGTTAATTCTAGCGGCTCGGTAGTTCCATTAGGCTGGATTCAGAATGGTTCTGTTGGGATTGTTAATGTAACGGTTCAACAAAACGGTACCCTAATGGCAATCGCACAAGAATCATCTACATATTCAACAGTTTATGTATCAGACTCATCTTCATACTAAATTGGATACGATCGCCCTCACGGGCGAAATTTCATAATTATCCGATACACATAAAAAAAGTCATTTTGAATCTATTCAAAATGACTTTTTTTATGATGACGAACTACCAGATAAAAGAGATTATTGGCAGCTTTCACACTCTGGATTATCTATCGAACAGAATTTCGCATCCGTTGCTGGCGTATTATCCATATTAACCCGCGAGCTAAATTGCCCCGCAGAACCATCTGCAGATACTGCATTAAGTTCACCACCACGCCCAGTTGATTTCTCAGCTGCAGTTGCAGCTAATGTGCGTAAGTAGTAGGTAGTTTTTAAACCACGTACCCATGCTAAACGATATAATTCATCCAGCTTACGCCCTGATGGCTGTGACACATACAGATTTAGCGACTGCGCTTGATCAATCCATTTTTGGCGACGACTCGCTGCTTCAACTAACCAGCTAGGATCCATTTCAAAGGCAGTTGCATACAGTTTACGCAAATCAGCAGGAATACGTTCAATCCGCTCTAAGCTACCATCAAAATATTTGATATCACCGAGCATAACTTCATCCCATAAGCCCTGTTGTTTCAAATCACGTACTAAGAATTCATTAACAACGGTAAACTCACCAGATAGATTTGATTTAACAAAGATATTTTGATAGGTTGGTTCGATTGAAGCTGCAACGCCAATAATATTGGAAATCGTTGCTGTTGGCGCAATTGCCAAACAATTTGAATTACGCATACCGTAAGTTTTAATTTGTTCGCGTAAAGCGTCCCAATCCAGTGTAATTGAATTATCTACTTTAAGATAATCACTATTACCGCGAGCTTCTGCCAATAATTTCATTGAGTCATAAGGTAAAACTCCTTGTGACCATAAACTGCCATCATAGGAAGCATAACGACCGCGCTCACGCGCTAATTCACTAGATGCCCAATATGCATTATACGCGATCATTTCCATTGAGCGATCAGCAAACTCAACCGCTTCAACTGAAGCATACGGAATACGTAGCTGATGCAAGCAATCCTGAAAGCCCATGAAACCTAAGCCAACCGGACGATGACGAAGATTAGAATTACGTGCTTTAGTTACTGGATAGAAATTGATATCAATCACATTGTCCAGCATGCGCATTGCGGTAGTTACCGTTTGTTTTAATTTAACAAAGTCTAAACCTTTATCCGTCAAATGATTAAGCAAATTCACCGAACCTAAATTACATACTGCAATTTCATTTTCATTGGTATTTAACGTAATTTCGGTACATAAATTAGAACTATGCACTACCCCAACATGTTGTTGTGGTGAACGAATATTACATGGATCTTTGAAAGTAACCCATGGATGTCCTGTTTCAAAAAGCATCGTTAAAATCTTCCGCCATAATTGTAAGGCAGGTATTTTCTTAGTTACCCGAATTTTACCTTCTGCAGCTAATTGCTCATAGCCAAGGTAAGCCTGTTCAAATTCAAGGCCAAATTTATCATGCAAATCTGGTACTTCATTTGGTGAAAATAATGTCCACTCACCTTGCTCATGCACCCGTTTCATAAACAAATCAGGAATCCAGTTAGCAGTATTGATATCGTGACAACGGCGACGATCGTCACCTGTATTTTTACGTAAATCTAAAAATTCTTCAATATCTGCATGCCAAGTTTCAAGATAAACGCAAGCAGCACCTTTACGTTTGCCACCTTGGTTTACTGCCACACAAGTATCATTAACCACTTTTAGAAATGGAATTACCCCTTGTGATTTACCATTAGTACCTTTGATATGTGCGCCCATTGCACGAATCGGAGTCCAGTCATTACCCAGACCACCCGCGAATTTAGATAGCAAGGCATTTTCTTTAATTCCGTCATAGATTCCAATCAAATCATCCGAAATCGTACTCAAATAGCAACTAGATAACTGTGAATGCAACGTTCCCGAATTAAATAAGGTCGGAGTTGATGACATAAAATCAAAGCTAGATAATAACTTGTAAAATTCAATTGCCCGACGCTCACGTTCAACTTCATTTAGAGCTAAGCCCATTGCCACGCGCATAAAGAATGCTTGCGGTAATTCAATCCGTGTACCGCGAATATGCAAGAAATAACGATCATACAGCGTTTGTAAACCCAAGTATTTGAATTGATTATCACGTTTACCATCCAAGGCAGCCGCGATTTTAGTCAAATCAAATTCGGCTAATCGTGGATCTAACAATTCAGCTTTGATACCTTTTTGGATATATTCTCCAAAATAAGTTTTGTATAGGTCATTAGCTTCATTTTGGCTAACTTCGCGTCCGATAACTTCTTTACGAATCGTATGCATTAACAATCTGGCTGTTACTGAATTATAGGCAGGTTCACTTTCGATTAGTAGTCGCGCTGCTAAAATTACTGATTTGAAGACTTCATCTTCACTTACGCCGTCATAAAGATTTTTTAGAGCTTCATCCAAGATTAATTTTGGATTAACTTCCAACAATCCCTCACAAGCCGCCTGAATCACAGCATAAACGTGCTTGATGTTTAGCTCTTTACGCTCACCATTTGCATGCACCACGTGAATTTGCGCATCTGGGCGTTTTACACCTTCTAAATCACGCTCATGGCGGCGTTCTTCACGATACAATACGTAAGCACGCGCTACCTCATGTTCACCACTGCGCATCAACGCTAATTCAACCTGATCCTGAATCTCTTCGATATGAATTGAGCCACCATCGGGTTTACGCCCCTGCAAAGCCAAAACAACCATATTGGTCAATTGTGCCACTTGTTCACGCACACCCACCGATGACATGCTATTATGACCATGAACACCGATATAAGCTTTAGTAATTGCTACCGCAATTTTAGTTGGATTAAATTCCACAACTTCGCCATTACGACGAACTACGTGGTACATTGAAAAATCGCCATGCGGTGTCAACGACTGCCCATATTGGGTCGCTAACATATTGGCTTCATTAGTAAGATGCATATCAAATCCCTTTTATTCACTTTTTTGTCAATACACTATATTTAGTATTAAACAATCATTTTAAACACTATAAGCTGTGTTTTACAGGGCTGATTATAACCCCTCCACCGAGTAAATCTCAATAAATTTTCTGCTATTTTGTTAAATATTTAGGTTGACAAATCACAAGTATCCGCTTAAGCCTTATTTATCAAGGAATCATTAATTTATGATTTAGTTTAACAAAATTGTTGCATTTAATTTGCCATATAAAATAAAATGAGATTACAATAAAACTGGACTAATCTAAAACAGTAATCCTGATTTTTTTACATATAAGCAAACTTTCTGTCAATAGATAAACTTATCTATTGCACTATAATGCTCAAAAAGGTGATAATTGTACACTTCATGATAAATATTGAATTTATGATAAACGTAAACTTAAGATACATGGTAGAGATTAATAACAGTTAGTAATATTAGATTGAGAATCTAAGCCATAACCCTCAAAGTCAGGTTATTTAATGGTTAACGCAGTTGTTTTTATGCCACAATTTAAAAATAGCAAGCTAAGGTATAAAATGAAACTCTATATAAAAAATATAATTTATACTCTGTCTTTCATTATGGGATTAGTATCCTGCAATGGTGGCGGTACAATAGAGCGCCGCACAAGTTTAGCGACAGATTATCCACCGAACCCTACAAATGTTTTGCCAAATGGCTATTTATGTTTACCACAGCTACCTTCTACGACAAATGGAATTGAGCATAATTTTCAAATTGCCTATGGTGAAAATTGTCAGGTTTCTGCTATTGAAAGCTCCGATGATAAAAAAGCGACTCTTCAGAGTATGGCGGTCGCATTAAGCTTTGGTCCAGAGAGCTCACCCTATGCTGGATCTCGCTATTGCAGTGGTACACCATTAAGCTTTGATCCAATAACCAAAACAGGATTCATTCTTACTGCCGCACATTGCGTACTAATGCGCAGTACAAAAGCAGAAAATCAACAAATAACTCCAGACAATATCACCACATTCGAAACAGCTTTAGACGGCATCACTAGTATGGCTTACGTTAACCAAATAGATGATTCTCATTATGGGAGTGGGGTAACTGGCAGTATTGAAGCAGTTTATGTCCCCAAGCAGTATTGCCAAGTTCCAGCGTTTGAAAAAGGGATTTGCTCAAATTTAAGTGCACAAAATGGCGATGTTGCACTAATCAAGGCAAAATTTACTGAATCACAACAACTTCAATATAATCCTAACGTAAAACTTGCTACCCTCAATCTTGAACCAAAAACTCCTAGTTATATCATGGCACTTGGCTACGGTATGACAAACAATGACGAAAGAAACACTAATTTATTCTATATCAGCTATGAATACTTTGCTACCAATTCATACTGGGAGGAAAGCGGTGAGTCGGTTATTATGAATGGTTATTCGCAATATGGCAGTAATATTTTTTCCAGTATCATTTGCGGCGGAGACTCTGGCGGCGGAGATTTTTATTGGGAAAACAATACTTGGTATTTATTAGGCGTTCATTCTTATACATCTCGAGGTTGCGGAACTTCCTCGCCAGAATACTATAATGCCTTAGATGCTTCAGCAGACGTCAGACCTTTTTCCGCTGAGCTACAAAATATCATGTTACAAGATACGTCACAAAAAGGCTGTGGTTATAATTCAAAAGACTTTATTTGTAAAGATAATATACTGGGAGGATAAAACTGTATAAATATTTTAGCGATTACTTGTTCCGAAATCATCAAGGCTAGAGACAAGGAACAACTTATAATTTTTTAATTTTTCTATGAAAGAAAAGATCATGAAATTTACCCCTACAATAATACTAAGTTTTTGCTTAGCTCCTACGTTTATATTGTCTGCATGTAGTAACGCAGGTGCGAGTTCAACTACTCCGTTACCATGTGATAGTAGTCTGGTAATAAATACCAGTTCAAATACAATCTTGTCAGTTGAAAGTTATGCACAGCAACTAAGTTGCCCTACCCCTTCAGTAAATATCTGTACTGCATTTGACATTGATAATACCTTGATTACTAATGAACCTAATTTAGGTGGCGAAGCATGGGGAAATTGGCAAGAGTACTTAACAGAAAGTGATCCTAACAATCCATATTTGGCAACAAATTGGCTAAGCAATGTCGGAATATACCAAGCTCAATCAGGAATTAGATTTTTAATTAATTTTAGACCAGTCGAATCTATAACTGCAGCAAGTATCGCCAGCCTCCAGACACAGTATCAGACAATTGCAATTTCATCGCGTGGTTTTTCATCGTTGGCAACTACGAGCAGACAACTTTCTGCCAATCAAATTGATATGTCAGTTAACCCGATTGGTGATCATCAATTTGACAATAGTTTCTTGCAACAAAATAAATATAAAAATGATCTAAAAATGTATTATGATGGCGTTTACTATGTAGCGGGTACTTCAAAAGGCGAAACATTACTAAGTATGATACAGTATTACCGCAAAAAGATGAATCAGCCAGACTTATGTGAAGTTTTGATTATGCTGGATGATACACCAAGCAAAATAGATGATATCATTCTTAATCTTAAAGGACAAATTGGTATCATTGGAATAAACTATACTGCATTGCCACAGGCAATTAATCCAGCAAATTGGTATCCAACGCTGTGGGAAAGCCAGTCTCCACAATTAATGAGCACTATTTATAATCTAAATCATCAGTAATTTATATATTCTTCGTCTTTGAATATGCCATATTAATTTCTCTGGCAATTAAGTTACTCTAATCTTTCATCGACAATATAGCTTGATGAATGGTTTGGTAGCTTAATTGCTATTTATGCTAAAATCGTGGCTGAATTTTAAAGGATAAATAATGGCTATACAATGGTTTCCCGGCCACATGAATCGTGCCAAAAGGGCATTACAAGAATTAAGTGAAGAAATTGATATTGTCATTGAATTACTCGATGCCCGCGCTCCATTTTCCAGCTGCAATCCGCTGATACAAAATATAATCCGCTTTAAACGCAAAATCAGAATTCTCAATAAAAGTGATCTGGCAGATCCAGAAATCAGTAAAGTTTGGCTAGACTATTTTAGCCAACAAGAAAACACCATCGCTATCTTGGGTGATAAAGACAATAAAAAGCAACGCGATAAGATTATCCGCCTATGCAAAGAACTGGCACCCGCACGTGGCACCAGTTTTGAAAAGCCATTGCGAGTAATGATTACCGGGATTCCCAATGTTGGCAAATCGACATTAATTAATCAACTGGTCGGTAAAAAAGCCGCTAAAACTGGTGATGTACCTGCGGTTACCAAAGCAAATCAACGTCTCTATGTTAATGACACCTTTGTTATCTTCGATACGCCAGGTATGATGTGGCAAAAAATTCGCTATCCGCAAATTGGTTATAATCTGGCAATTTGTAATAGTATCGGGCGTAATGCTTTAGATGAAGAATTGGTAGCGCTCTATTTGATTGAGTTTTTACAGCAAAGTATTTATCAAGAATCATTTGCCGCACGCTATAAATTAAAGCCTGAGCATCTTGAGTTACATTATGATAAATTACTCGATGTTTTAGCCAATAAACGTGGCTGTATCATGGCTGGTGGCGTGATTGATCGGCAAAAAATCAGTGAAATTGTTATTCAGGATTTTCGTGATGGCAAAATTGGCAAAATTAGCCTTGAGACTCCTGAGTTATGGGATAAATGGATTAGCGAATTTGTCGAAGAGGAAGAACAATCTACCGCTGAAGAAGAAACACTGATAAACCCAGAATATCAATACAACGAAGAAGAGCAAAAAGCTGCACGACATAATCGGAAAGATGAAAAAAACTAATAAATTATTGTATCAAAAGTTTGCAAACGCTAGTGATAAGACTATAATACCAATATTATATAGATATAATTTTCATGAGTAGCCTAATGAAATTTTCTGAACGGATGGGATTTGTAAAGGTCTCAGATGTATTCCAAATTGATTCAATGAATCAAGAGTTACGTAATAGGATCTACAACTTTATTGATGAAGAATACCTAACCAATGATAATTTACGAAGCTCTATATATAAGAAAATACATATTAACTTTTATAAGTTAAAGCAAAATCAATTTAAATACTATAGTGGTACATTGCGCTATAGACATAAAACTTCATTTGAAGATAGTTTTGATAACTCTGAATGGTACAAAATCTATGACTTATTAGAGTTCATCCTACAAATATATGCCTCTTACAGCAACTTTGCAGAATACGTAGAGTATAACTCCGAGCCATTTATTATAAAAATAAATCAAATTCTTGAGGAAGAGCGCTCAGGGTATAGGATAGTTGATGGTTTAGTAACTCCAATTATTAATAATAATGAGATTGAAAGCATAGAAGAAGCAATTAATCAACAGGATAATGCTAGTATACACTTGAAAACTGCATTACAACATTTATCTAATAAACACAAACCCGATTACCGCAACTCAATCAAAGAAAGCATTAGTGCTGTTGAGGCAGTATTACGTAACATCACTGGTGACTCAAATTTTGGTAATGCAATAAAAAACATTAAAGATAGAATTGAATTACCAAACTCACTAAAGGATGGATTTGAAAAATTATATGGCTATACAAACAGCAAACAAGGAATACGCCATGCTCTTATGGAAGAAACAGAGTTGAAGCTTGAAGATGCAAAATTCATGTTAATAAGCTGTTCTGCATTTATAAACTACCTCAAAGCAAAACACCTCGCTACATAAATCTAATAATATAAAAATTAAAAGGTAAAAATATGAAAGAAAAGCAAATTATTTTAACTGGCGACCGCCCAACTGGGCAACTTCACCTTGGTCATTATGTGGGTTCTCTTGAGAATCGTGTGCGTTTGCAGGAAGATCATCAGCAATTTATCATGATTGCCGATATGCAAGCTCTAACCGACAATGCGGATAATCCAGAAAAAGTCCGCAATAATGTCGTTGAAGTGGCACTGGATTATCTAGCTGCTGGGCTTGATCCAGCTAAAACAACAATGTTTGTCCAATCGGCAATCCCCGAGCTGGCAGAATTAACCATGTTTTATTTAAATTTGGTGACAGTTGCCCGACTACAGCGCAACCCAACGGTAAAAAGTGAAATGCAGCAAAAAGGCTATGGCGCAGACGTTCCGGCTGGTTTTTTGATGTATCCGGTATCTCAAGCTGCAGATATTACTGCTTTTAAAGCGGGCATAGTTCCAGTCGGTGAAGACCAGCTACCAGTTATTGAACAAACTAATGAGATTGTGCGTAAATTCAATAGTATCTACGGTGATGTATTGGTCGAAACCAAAGGTTTATTATCGACACATACTCGTCTTGCAGGATTGGATGGTAAAGCTAAAATGAGTAAATCTCTGGGTAACTGTATTTATCTAGCAGATGATGCCGACACTCTCAAGAAAAAAGTGATGGCGATGTTTACTGATCCCGATCATCTACGCGTTGAAGATCCAGGTAAAATCGAAGGCAATATGGTTTTCTCATATCTGGATGTTTTTGATACGAATAAAGACCACGTTGCAGAGCTTAAAGCACACTATCAACGCGGTGGTTTGGGAGATGTTAAAGTTAAACGTTATCTTCTTGAAATACTTGAAGCCAAATTTGGGCCAATTCGCGACCGTCGTGCTGAATTTGCCAAAGATAAAGCTGAAGTAATGAATATGCTCCGCCTCGGCTCACAAAAAGCTAAAGCGGTTGCGGCACAGACGCTACTTGAAGTACGCCGCGCAATCGGAGTTGAGTATTTTTAATGTGCTCATATACAGCAACCCTAAGCGCTGACAACTGTTGCTGAAAAACTAGCGAACCCAGCAATCAAGCAGATGGTCATTAATTACACCTATTGCTTGTAAATGGGCGTAAATAGTAGTTGAACCAACAAATTTAAAGCCGCGCGCTTTTAAATCTTTAGCAACCCGATCCGATAATTCACTAGTCGCTGGAATTTGGCTCAAGCTAGTCCAGCGATTGTCAACTACCTGATTATCCGTAAAGCCCCAGATATAATTATCAAATGAACCACGCTCTTGTTGAATCTGGATAAATAATTTGGCATTGTGTACAGCTGCTTCAATCTTAAGCCGATTGCGGATTATTCCAGTATCCAGCATAAGTTCTTCAATTTTATTCTGGTCAAATTGAGCCACTTCAATCACATTAAAATCAGCAAAAGCATTCCGATAACCTTCACGACGTTGCAAAATTGTGTACCAGCTAAGCCCTGCTTGCATCGTTTCCAGCAGCAAAAATTCAAAATGCTTATGTTCATCGTGTAATGCTTTACCCCACTCGTCGTCATGATAACGTTGATACAAAACTGATTTATTACACCAGCCACAGCGATTTTTACCGTCATTTAATAATTCAAGTGTCTTTTTTGCCATATTTGATTTTAAAACCCCGTGCTTCTAAAAATTAATTCGCCAGATAGTTTTAGCTTGTGTTGCTAATACTCTTTGCCGTCTCATTAGGTTTTCTGCCGTCCATTCGTCAAATTCAATCAGCATCAGATTAATCCCTAATTTGCTACTCATAATAGCAGCTTTTTTTTCTGTAAAAGGCTTTCTATCTAAATTGCGATTAATATTTTTAGGCAGTAAAACCATATTAGCTAATTTAAATATCGATGACTCAGGAGATTTAAATAATTTAACCCAGTCAGCAGTTGGCTTTTGCGGCAAAATATGTTCAACCGTCAAATCACTTTCATGTAATGAACCCAAATTATTCTCTAAGGCATTTTGTAGTTTTAATAATAAATATCTGGCACGGTAAGTTTGTTTAAAATCTTTATGAATAAACGCACTTGTAAATTCTTCATCATTAGGATAGAATTTAGCTAGCTCAGATTTAACTTGGTGCGCCGAATAATTATCATGACTAACCCGATTTGCCATTCCTTTATAGAAGTTTTCTTGGTCATTGGGAGGTAAATTACAAATTACATTATAGCGCATTGATATAACCTCAATATTACGTAACAGATGAATAAAATCTGTTTTATTATACTTAATTTTTGCAGCTAATAATAATGGCATCGGTTGCATGATTTTAAACATCTTAAGCAGCTCTAATGTCGTCTTTATTTTGCGCTGCTCATCAGGAGAATATTCTGAGCTTACCCACATATCACTATTGGGATCAAGTAAGGCACTGTAGTTGAAACTTTGCATATATAGTCGCTGAATATAACTAAAACTCTCGACAGGAGTAGTGATCGCTGTCTTTATGCGACGAAATAATTCCGTTTTAGTTGCGCTGCGGCTACAGCTGTTCCATTCATGGCGTACAAAATCATTAAAACTATTATCACCAATTTGTTCGGTTATTTTTTCCCAAGTCTCATCTAATTCATCAACAACCGTACCGTGACTGACTTCACGTGCGGCTAAAGAAAGAAGGTAATTCTTGAGTAAATCAGGAGTTGACAATTGAACGCCACGCGCATTTAGTGTTTCGAAGATGGTATAAGCATTTACTTCATCATTCACAATAATAGTTGTAAAATAAAGACGCAATGAAACATTTTGCAAAATAAATTCAATTAGTTGTTGACCATCACTAAATTTTTCTTTGAGTTGTTTGACAAAATAATCTTTAGCTTCTTTGAGTAATTTTTCAGAATATTTTATACCTGTTGCAGGAATATGCTCACTTAACTGACACAAAAATGTCCTAAAGAAATGATTATTATTGCGATTAAGCGTTATCTTATTTTCTTGAGCACGGGTAATAGGATTAGTTGGACCAACATATTTTTTTAGTTCTTGCAGGCGAATGGTGTTTTCTTCAATTTCCAGCTTGTTACCAATCATTTCCTGAAAAACATAACACGCAGCAATAAACAATAGCGTTAATGTCGTTAAACGTTGCTGTCCATCGACGACAATAAATTGATTATCAGCAATTTCTTGTAAAACTAGATAGCCCATATAATGACTATCATCCTTCTCTGCAAAATTGATATCTTGTAAGTCTGACCATAAGTCTCCCCATTGCTCTTCAGTCCATGAATAATCGCGCTGAAATTTTGGCACGATAAACTTCTTGCCATTGCCGATTAAATCGCTTAGGCGCTCTTGGTTGGTAATGAATGGTTGCATGGTTTAATCCTGTTACAATCTATATTAAAATTTTGTTGGGTAATATTCTTTGCATAATTTTTTTAATTTTTGGTCGTATTCTTCAAGATCATCCCCAACAACGCGCTGAGGAAGCATTACTCTTAAGCTTGGAGTTACGTACACCGTGCCAGATTCAGTCCACGCATAATAACTCCCAGGGCTTGACACATCAACCATTATTTGCTCCATAGATTCTTTATTATATAATACATTGCAATATTGAAGATGAGTTTTTATATAGTAATTTTTATAATCATTTTCAAAAAAAATTCTTCCTATTAATGTATAGATTAAACTAAATGGTACTATATAGAATATCAATAAAACTATAACGATATTATTGTAATTAATGCCTACAGCAAAGATCTTGCTACAGATAAATTTTATTAGCTTTTTTATCTTTTCCCAAAGACATAAAACCAGCTGTGTATGAATAAACACTTTATATAATTTTAAAATACCTCTCTAACAAAAGTGAAGTGTAATGCTCGCACTTTGACCAAGAATAAGTGAATGAAACTTCCTACTTTCCCAACTGCTTTAGTTATTGGCTTTAAGTCTAATTTAACATAAAGGTATAAAGATACTATGAACACTCTACCTCTAATGGAATTTTGTATTATATTGCCAATTATCCAACCCAAGAACAGACTGATAAAAAAATAGTAAAAAAATCCACCACCCATGTTCAATACATTAAAGGAAGTACCTATATCATTAGACTTATCAGTTAAACTATCTGTTTCAAAATATCGATAATTAATATTGTATAGCGCGCTACCTACATCACTAATAGAAACAAGTATAAAATAAAAAATAGACACTAATACGGGAGACCAGAATGTAATCCACGACATAGGCGACCAAGTTATTACTTTGTACTCTCGAGATTGAATGTCTTTGACAATCTTCTTACAATTATTTAAAACTAAATACCGTTTCTTATATATTGCACTATTTTTTAAAATACCAAAAGGCAATTTTTCTATGTGCTCTAATAGCATAGCTAGTGGCGTTGCAAACACCTCATCGGTTTCGATGCGAACAATATTCCCTAGAATAAAAATATCATGGAGTGCATTGCCATAAACAATATGCTTAATATCTTTTCCAGTAGACTCTTTCACAATCTTAGAAAATTTTTCGTGACTAAGACCAATGATATTACGTTCTTTATTTGAAAGTATGTACTAAAATTGCAACCAATCATAAAAGCCTACCTTCATAATAAAACCCTATAACTCAACATCTTCGAATATAAAAATAACTATTGTTAAACCTACTTACTCCGCGCTTCCAGCTCTTCCCAGCGCGCTAATTTTTCAATCAATAAATCATCAATTTCTGCGACACGTGCGTGATATTTAGTTGCCAAATCTGGATTGGTTTTATAAAGTTCAGAGTCTTGCAACTGTTGATTAAGTTCAACTTGCTCTGCTTCCAATTTAGCCAATAAATCGGGTAACTGCTCAAGTTCGGATTTTTCTTTATAAGATAACTTACTCCGATTGGCGACAGGCGCTGGAGAAGCCGCCACAGAGGGCACACTAGCTACATTTGTAGCAGATGAACGTTCTACCACCGCGGCTGTACCCTTGTTTACAGAATAAAATTCGGCAAAATAACGGTCTTTATAACTAAACCAATCACTATAGCCACCGCTAAACTCTAAAATATTACCTTCACCCAAAAACACCCAAGATTGAGTTACGACATTATCTAAAAATTCCCGATCATGGCTCACTAAAAATACTGTGCCGGGGAAATTAGCCAATAACTCCTCAAGTAATTCAAGCGTGTCCATATCCAAATCATTGGTTGGCTCATCCATCACCAAAACATTGGCGGGCTGCGAAAACAAACGAGCCAATAATAAACGGTTACGTTCACCACCAGATAGTGAACCAACTGGAGAACGGAAGCGTGCCGGATCAAACAAAAACTCTTCTAAATAAGTTGCAATATGTTTACGCGCACCATTGATAAAAATATAATCCTGTCCTTGCCCAATTACTTCCTGAATCGTTTTGTCATCATCAAGTTGTTGGCGTAGCTGATCAAAATAAGCGACTTCCAGCTTGCTACCAAGCTTAATCTTACCCGCAACTGGCGTAATTTCCCCTAAAATGGTTTTGAGTAAAGTAGTTTTACCAATACCGTTACTCCCGATCAAGCCAATTTTATCACCGCGCAAAATTTTAGTTGAGAAATCATTGATAATTACTTTATCGCCAAAAGCTACCTTAATATGCTCGACCTCGGCAACAATTTTACCCGAATTAGCTGCGCTGTCAATTTGAATCTTAACCGAACCGATATGATCTCGGCGCTCTTTACGAGTATTGCGCAGTTGCTCCAGACGTCTCACCCGTCCTTCATTGCGCGTACGGCGCGCTTCAATTCCTTTACGTATCCAAACTTCCTCTTGCGCGAGTAGCTTATCAAATTCAGCATTAGATTTAGCCTCATCAGCTAATTGGCGTGCTTTTAATTCCTGATATTTGGTAAAATTACCTGGATAACTACGTAAGCTCCCACGATCTAATTCTAAAATTTTGGTTACCGTATTGTCCAAAAAGCGCCGATCATGGGTAATTAACACAATTGCTCCGGCAAAATTATTGATAATCTGCTCTAACCATTCAATCGCAAAAACATCCAAATGATTGGTTGGTTCATCTAAAAACATCACATCAGGACTCGAAACCAGTGCTTTAGCTAAAGCAACCTTTTTGCGCATCCCACCCGACAAAGCCCCGACTAACTGATGCCCATCCAAACTCAGCTCGGAGAGTGTCTTATCAATCAAATTTTTAACCACCCAACCATTATGATGTTCTAGGTCATGCTGTAAAGTAGTCATTTGTTCCAACAGTTCATCACTATAATCAACAGCTATTTGATCTAATACTGCATAGTAACCCTGTAATGTTTGGGTTAAATTACCCAATCCACTCATTACTTCCTGAAAAATCGTATTCTCCGGATTCAAATCAGGCTCTTGCGCCAGATAAACAATTTTTAACCCATCCTGATAATGTATCCGTCCATCATCTGCAGCATGCGCACCTGCCAGCACTTTAAGCAAAGATGATTTACCCGCTCCGTTGCGCCCAATTAAACCATATTTATCATTTTTTTCTAGCGCCAAGCTAACTTTATCTAAAAGTTGATGATGCCCAAAAGCCAAGCTTAATTTATCTACCGTAATTATTGCCAATTTATGTTTACCTTTTTATAACGATCTACTTAATATGTTTAATAGATTATATCATATACTTGCTATCTTGAGTTCTGGATTGCCCCCAAATACAACAGCCAAAAAGCTAGAAGCGATACTCCTAGAACATTAGAGATAGTGAGACTAGATAGAAAATGGAGGGTATGGATCAGTCAGGGTACAGTAGACAGATTATTTGAAATAAGCCTAACTACTTATCATTGTCACAAAAATAAATCTAACGGTGAAAATATATGTCACAGTAGATTAACCCAATCACGATGCATAATTAATTTGACCAATTTTATGTTTTTACTGAATTGCATTCCATGCTATACATGCTTTATCAACAACTTTCTGATAATTACCATAACACTGATTAACAAAGTGATGTTTACGTAACTACAGCCAAACTTGTTCTAGCACATTTGAACGCTGGTGAATATCAAGATAATAGATTTGATACCCCCGCTTCTTGCGGCGGAGGTATTTATTTACCGTGTAACTACACAGATACCAGACAAAATAACTTAGCTAAGACCAAATTGCTTATGCAGAATCTTGTCGAAGAGACCCCGCGGAAGAAATCGTCGAGCAAATGCACCCTGATGTGCTACTTTGCCGGATGGATAACTTAGGCGTGGTATTTTGTCGTTGGCTGCCAGAAGAATAGTTTTGGCTACGCTTTCGACGTTATCGGCCACAGACATTGCATTTTTATATGCAATGAGATATTTTTTGCGACTTTCGTCGTAATCAGATAGCAGCTGGTCTGGTGGTATAACACTGGCATCAAATGACGTCTTAGTAACACCAGGTTGAATTACTGAGACTCGGACACCGAACTCCCGTACTTCATGATCAAGAGACTCAGAATAGCCCTCAATTGCATGCTTAGTTGCTGCGTAATGTGCATTGTACGGAGCTGGAATAACCCCTAGCCCGGAACTAAGATTCAAGATCCGTCCACTACCCTGCCTACGCATAATGGGCAAAACTGCATTACTTACCCTAATGACTCCGAGCACATTGGTTTCAAATAGAACTCGTACCTGCACAATCGAGCTTTCTTCAGCTGCTGCTGGACCAAGACCAACTCCTGCGTTGTTGACTAACAGATCAATGCGCCTCTCCAGTCGGAATAGTTCATCAACCGCAGCTTTGACTGATGCCTCATCCGTTACATCCATCGACAGCATCGTCAAAAGCTCGCTCGTATGAGATCCGCGCCTACTAGTACCATAAACTTTGTAGCCAGCTAAGGCAAGTTTTTTGGCAGTGGATTCTCCAATTCCTGATGATGCACCGGTAACGAGGGCGATACGTTTGTTTATTTTCATTGAAAGTTCCTTTTTATATCTGGTTTATGGTTAAAAGAAAGATTAGAAAATTCGGATACCAATTCACATGAGAGTTGGGTATCAATATTCTTACTATCACATTTTTACAATCACTTTACCTTTGGCCCGTCCGGTAGCAAGATACTCAAGAGCTTCTTTTGCCTGCTCAAAAGTAAATACTTTGTCAATGATTGGTTTGATTTGCTCTGTTTCTAACATACGAGCTATTTCATTAAGTTGTATACCATCTGAATGTACGAAATGAAACGAGTAATTCACACCATGCTTCTTAGCATGACGCATGATCTTATAACTCATAATTCCGAACACAAACCTGAAAATGAAGTTCAAGCGTCTCTTCTCGGCGAAGGCTGCATCCAGTGGACCAACAATTGAGATGATCTTACCTCCAGGTTTGAGAATATTTAAGGATTTCTCAAGCAGATCACCTCGGATAGTACAAAATACCGCATCATAGTCATGCAGTACTTTCTCGAACTCTTGCCTCTTATAATCCACCACTTCATCCGCACCAAGATTACGTAATAGTTCAACATTTCCTGTACTGGTAGTAGTTCCTACCTTAGCCCCAAGATGCTTTGCCAACTGGATGGCAAATGTGCCGATCCCTCCCGATCCAGCTGGGATAAAAATCTTCTGTCCTGTGCGAAGATTGAAACGTTCCTTTAACACTTGCCACGAGGTGAGCCCGACCATGGGAATCGATGCAGCCTGCACGAAGTCCAAATTGGATGGTTTGAGTACCGCAGCACTCTCCGGCACAACTGCAAATTTCGCAAGTGCACCATTACCCATATCAAAGATGCTTGCGAATATCTCATCCCCTGGCTTGAAATTTTTTACATTACTACCAACTTCTGTTACCACACCAGCCAAGTCACTGCCAATTGTGGCAGGAAGCTGGAAATATAGAATTGCTTTAAACATTCCGGTTGGAATCATGTTGTCAATTGGATTCAAACCAACAGCTTTGACTTGAACCAGTATTTCGTTTGCCTTTAACTTAGGGCTGGGAATGTCAACAAATTCGATACTCGGTGATTTGCCATATTTTTTGAATGTGAGTGCTTTCATATTAATCTTATTCCTATTATGATCTGTAAAGTTACTCTAAAAGTTAATATAATTATTTAAATTAACCACCTAATCTATTTCATTAGGTAGCCTCTAAAAACTTTGGACATTTTTACAAAGTCCCTGAAGTAGTAGTCTCTTAACTTATAATGGACTATCACCGATAGCTTTCTTACTGTGGCTATTTCTATTTTTACAAAGCCTTTATTCCTTTCTATTGATAAATATTAAGTTTTCAAAAAAGATATTCTCGATATTGGACTAAGACCGCACTAGTCATTTGTTTATCGCCTAAGCCATGATACAACATCAATGCGTCTTGTGAACATGCAATTCACATTAGTGATAGCTCATGGGCATTAATATCAATTTGTTGTTGCTGGGCAGCGCGTTCAATAAGTTCTTCAGAAAAATCCAAGATGGATGAATTTGATCTTTAGTTGACATAAACATCTGCCATAAGAATTAAATTAGCTTAAGTAGAAAACGCTTGCCGCTTGTAATTCATAATTAATTATTTTGTTAGTCAGTAATTTGTTGCTCATGCATATTTCTCTTTATTGAATTTATTTTAATATTTATAGAACATCAACTTTTATAAAATACAAGTACAGTGCATATTATAATACAGACCGGTCGGTTTATCAATAGATATTAAGATTTATTTATTTTCTATAGTCAATTAGAGAGGTAAAAACCATCAATGAGCTTATTCTATTATAAAATAATTTTTATTCAATGTCTTAAATACATACCTTCATAACAAATTATTCAATTAGCTGATTATTATCCTCATAGTGCAGCGCATCAATTAATTAGGTTAACTTTACGAAGAATCATAGTACAATAGATGGTTATATTTTTTTGAACAACTCAAGTTACGACTTGATACCAATATGATCATACCTTACAAATGGAGCACTACCAATGAGTGATAAATTTAAACTAAATGAACAACTAACTAAAGACGCCTTGGACTATCACCGCCTGCCTACACCTGGAAAAACTCAGGTTGTTTCGACTAAGCCCGTAGCAACTCAACGTGATTTATCTCTAGCTTACTCGCCAGGCGTTGCTGCTCCTTGCTTAGAGATTGAAAAAGATCCTAAAACTGCCTACGAGTATACCAACCGCGGTAATTTGGTAGCAGTGATCAGTAACGGCACAGCCGTGCTTGGTCTAGGCAATATTGGAGCTCTTGCTGGTAAGCCAGTTATGGAAGGTAAAGGAATTTTATTTAAGAAATTTGCTGGAATTGATGTTTTTGATATTGAGGTGAATGAAACCGATGTTGATAAATTTGTCGATGTAGTTGCTGCCTTAGAGCCAACTTTTGGTGGTATTAATCTTGAAGATATCAAAGCTCCAGAATGTTTTGAAATTGAACGTAAACTCAAAGAACGTCTGGCAATCCCAGTCTTTCACGATGATCAGCACGGAACTGCAATCGTAGTTGCTGCAGCTACTATCAATGGGCTAAGCATCGTTGATAAGAAAATTGAAGATGTTAAAATTATCGTATCAGGCGCTGGCGCAGCTGCAATTGCTTGTTTAAATCTATTGGTGAGTCTTGGTGCGCAAAAGAAAAACATTTATGTTTGTGATTCTAAAGGCGTTATTCACTCCGAGCGCGAAGGTAAACTAGACTTCTCTAAACAACAATATTGTCAAACCACTTCTTACCGCACCTTAGATGATGCAATAGAAAACGCAGACATTTTCTTGGGTCTATCAGGTCCCAATACGGTTTCGCAAGATTCAATTCGCAAAATGGCACCAAATCCATTAGTTTTTGCGCTGGCTAATCCAACACCAGAAATTATGCCAGAATTAGTTCTGGAAGCACGTCCAGATGCGATTATGGCAACTGGTCGCAGTGATTATCCAAATCAGGTTAATAATGCCCTATGCTTCCCGTATATTTTCCGTGGCGCACTAGATTGTGGCGCAACTGCAATCAATGAAGCGATGAAAGTTGCGGCAGTGCACGCAATTGCCAACTTAGCAAGGATGGAACCAAATGAGATGGTAACTAGTGCTTATGGCGGGCAGGAACTGTGCTTTGGACGCGAGTATTTGATTCCTAAACCACTTGACCCACGCCTTATTGAAGTCATCGCACCAGCAATTGCCAAAGCGGCAATGGAAAACGGCATCGCTACTCGTCCAATTGACGATTTTAATGCATACGCTCAAAAGTTAAATGAGTATGTTTATCGTTCAAGCATGATTATGCGCCCTATCGTTAATGCTGCTAAATTACGTCCAATGCGCATCGTTATTTGTGAAGGTGAAGATGAACGTGCCTTATTAGCAGTGTCAGAAATTAAAGAACTAAAACTGGCACGTCCAATACTAATCGGTCGTCCGTTTGTAATTGAAAAACGGATTGAAAAACTAGGGCTTAAAATCGAAGCTGGGGTAGATTTTGAATTAGTTAATATTGAAAATGATTACCGCTATAAAGCTTTATGGCAACGTTATTATCAACTAACCAAGCGCAAGGGGGTTACCGAAGAAACCGCTCGCGATCACATGCTAACTCGTCGTACACTAATTGGTGCAATGTTAATTAGTAATGGCGATGCAGATGGGATGGTTTGCGGACTGGATGGCAAATATCATAATCACTTTGAAACAATTAAAACCGTTATCGGTTATGATAACCCGAGTAAGATTGCCGCAGCAATGAATGCGCTAATTATTCCAAGTGGAACATTATTTATCGCGGATACACACGTTAATGAAAATCCAACTGCTGAACAGTTAGCAGAGATCACGCGGATGGCAGCCAAAGTTGTTCACACTTTTGGTGTAATGCCACATATTGCTTTGGTTTCTCATAGCAGCTTTGGTTCTCATGGTGATTCACCTAGCGCAATAAAAATGCGTAGTGTGTTGGAAATATTACAAAAAACAGATCCGGAATTAATCATTGATGGTGAAATGCACGCTGATGCAGCATTGATTCCAGATATCCGCGCACGTGCAATGCCTGATTCTCCATTGGTAGGACCAGCTAATTTAATGGTAATGCCAAATATTGAAGCTGCAAATATTTCGTACAACTTAATGCGTGTGTCTTCATCTGATGGAGTAACGGTAGGGCCAATCTTGATGGGAATGAATAAACCTGCTCATATCATTAGCCCAATCTCAACCGTGCGCCGTTTAGTTAATATGGTTGCACTGGCATCTGTTGAAGCTCAACTAAAAGCATAATATCAGTTAGTCCACTACTTCACTTATCTACCAATAAATGAAGTAGTGCTTTTCTTATTCTATTCAGGGGGTAAATATGTCATATAAAAAAAATTCTCTAATTCTGGCTTTGATCACTAGCTCTTTAATAATTAGCTCTTGTTCAGATAAAAATAAATCAGCTTCTGGCAATGCAGCCAGCGATAGCAGTAGCAAAGTTATTAATGTTGACTTAGGAGCTGATATTGCCACTCTTGATCCACAAATGGCAGAAGATGTACAAAGCACGAGAGTTGCTTATGATCTGTTTGAGGGATTGGTTACAACAGATCAAAGTAATAAGCCAATTCCAGGTCTGGCAGAAAAATGGGATATCTCACCAGATAATAAAACTTATACTTTCCATCTACGCTCAGGTCTTAAATTTTCTGACGGAACGCCGATTACTGTAGATGATATCATCTTTAGTTTTCAGCGGCTTGCCGACCCCAAAGTTGCTTCACCATATAATTTCTTGGTAAATAATATTGTTAATGGACAAGCCATCATTGATGGTAAAGCAGCCGTTAATACGCTAGGAATAAAAGCACTTGATAATGATACTATTCAAATAACCTTAAATCATCCTGATAACTCATTTCTGTCAATTTGTGCAATGCCTAATTTAGGCGCTGTATCTAAAGCTAACATTACTAAGTTTGGAAGCGCATGGACTGATCCTAAAAACATGATTACATCTGGTGCCTATAAATTAGATGAGCGCGTGATTCAGGGATATATTCTGGAAAGTAAAAACCCCAATTATTACGATGCAAAAAATGTTACCATTGAACAAGTTAAATTTTTCCCGATTGTTGATAAAAACTCTTCTTTAAGCCAATATAAATCTGGTGGCTTAGATCTTACTTATTTATTGCCAATTGACCAATACAAAACCATCAAGGCACAAATGCCCGAACAAGAACATACTGTCTCATGGGAAACAATTGAATACCTTGATTTCAACATGACATCGCCAAAATTTAAAAATAACATCAAGCTACGTCAGGCATTATCAATGGGAGTAGATCGTCAGGCTATTGTTAAAGATGTTATGGGGCAGGATCAAAAACCACTATACGCCTATACGACTTCAACAGTTGAAGGTGGTAAATTTGCTGGCTTAGATTATGAATGGGCAAAATGGCCGCGGGATTTACAAATAGCTAAGGCTCAACAATTATTTAAAGACGCTGGGTATGGACCTAATCATCCACTGCAGATTTCTATCTCCTACAATACTCGAGATGATCATAAGAAAAAAGCAATTGCTATTGCATCAATGTGGCAGCAAGTCTTTGGTGAAAATAGTATCCAAGTAACTTCGGCAAATCAAGAATGGAAAACATTCTTGCAAGCCCGTCATAAAGGTGATTATGATCTAGCTCGTGATGGTTGGGTCGCTGACTATGATTCAGTAGATAGCTATACTAATTTGTATATGTGTAATGGTCCACAGAATAACTCGCATAGCTGCACTTCTGGTTATAATGATTTAATTACTAAAGCTCAAAACTCATCAGATGCCAAACAACGAGTTGATTTAACCCGCCAAGCACTAAAAGCTGCAATGGATAACTATGTGGTGATTCCGCTTTATCAAGATACGTATTATCGCCTGGTTAGTCCTAAAGTAAAAGGTTATACGCCTGAGACTAATCATTTGGATCACGTAATGAGTAAATGGTATAAGTTTTAAACATAGCTTATAAAAAAACCCTTGCTACATGACAGAAAATAAAAAAAGCTGACCATATCTTCAAAAATAGGTTAATTTATCGAATTTTCGACCAAGAAAAGATAGATAATGCCTAAAATGAAGATAGATCAGCTAAGTAGTATTTTAAACCAAGAGTTGAGAGTGCATGGAAATAATTGTAAAACAGTAATCGATTTTACGCTGGCTTTACATAAATCGCGAACGGTTAATTTAAGCCAAATGGCAAA
>JACCEA011155937.1_pt1 | contig 27096 bp, 29 predicted proteins | sample 7449851 | NCBI WGS metagenome assembly JACCEA01 (sample SAMN15323453, study PRJNA562643) | freshwater metagenome | isolation source: river surface water | place: USA:Blue River Watershed | collected 2017-08-18
CTCTGTAAGTGACGATACGACGGGATGTGCTTGTCTGCGTATGCTCTGACTACACGGTTTCGTAAATCGACGCTGTATGTCATGTCTGCTGTAGTGCTGTCCCAAAAAGTTTGGTGCCAGCAATAACGTCTTCCAATTGCCCCGCCTCTGCCGCAGCGCACAGAACCCGGCGTCGGACGCGTTCGCCGCTGCTGCACTCGACCATCATCTGGAGCATCCACCGCGGGTACCGCGCGACGACGGTGTCGCAGGCTACGAGCAGCTCTCCGAATGACAGGCTGTCCGCGGTTTTCACCCATCGCTCGAACAGCTGCGGCGACGGCGGCTCGGGGCCGCGCACGACCACGCAGCCGCGGTAGCGCTGCCTGTGCGCCTTCGAGAGCCTGCGCAGCGCGAGCGCCTTCGTGTTGCCATCGCAGCGGTCGAAGATTTCAGCCACCAACTCATCGGGGCATGCAGGGAGTGCCATGGCTGCGCGGCGCAGCTGGGGCAACAGGTTTTCATGTAGAAGAAGGTCGGGGAAGGTGCAATATATAGGGGGGGTCCCGCCAGAAACGCCTACGCGATGCCTGGGTGACCCACCTGAGTCACCTCGCACCTAAACTCTGGATGTCCCCGCTGCTGCGCGACGAAGTGGGAAACGTCTCCTCGCATTGGCCACTCTTCACTCCTCGCCATGTTGGAGGGGGTCCCGATTCAGGTAAAAAAAGAAGGTGGAAGACTGGGAGTGTCATCGGTCTCACTTTCCATGACTGAAACCAGTCTGTGTTTGAAAAAAGGCGTTAGGTCGGGATTAGGTAAATTGGAGGAAATTAGGTAAACCCGGGAGCGGGGCGGCGCGCCCTGCGGCCGCTGCGTTTGTGGGGATTCCCAGGGAATTTAAAGTGTAGCACAGGTATAGCCAGCCATGACGACACAGCCGTACACGTGCGTGTGCTGCGGACGGAAGACGATGTACAAGAACGACATGCGGCGCCACCTGTACAACCGCAAGAGTCCCTGCCCCATGTCCGTGAACCCGATAGAGATGACGGACGCCATCCGCGAGTACATCCTGGCCAACCGGGTCTACCACATCCCCCCGCCGGAGCCCAAGCCCCAACCGCCGCCTCCTGCACCCACCATTTACCAGACCATCCACGCGAACAACACCGTGAACAACATGATCGTGGGCATGCCCACCCAGGAGAAGATGGAAAAGTACGTCGCCTTCACGGGCCGGCAGATGAACAACGTCTATGCCTCCATGGACGAGCGGTTCCAGCAGCGGGCGCTGGCGTTCCAGGAGAGCCGCCACGAGGGCATGCAGCTGCGCACGGACGACATCATGGGCATGATCAACGAAGCCACCAGTCCCGCGGACGTCCAAGACATGAACATCATGTACGAGCCTCGGTACGACCGCCTGAAGCTGTACGAAAACGGCAAGTGGAGGGAGGAGCTGCTGAAGAGCGGGTGCAAGCACCTGCTGAGATACCTGCAGGAGACGCTCCTGGACGACTACGAATGGTACCTCATCAAGCGCATGTACCAGTCTCCGACCGCGTCGCAGGCGCGCGCAAAGACCAAGGAGCTCCTGTGCGATTACTACCGCTTCCTGGGCACGTTCGACATCGAGCCGTACGTTCAGGACCGTCCCGACTCGGAGCTCGTGCCGCACCCTCCCAGCCGGCAGGAGACGTACGACGTCCAGGACGAGCTCATGGAGCTGTACACGAAAACGACGGGCGCCATGACGCGGGCGCAGATGACCGCCATGCAGAGGGAGGTCGTGGACATCATCAAGAAGAACAGCCGCCGCAACCTGGACGACCTCAACCAGAAGATCGCCGGGCTCTTCCACATGGACACCGAGTTCCAGCGCATCCTCACCGAGCGGCGGCGCCTGGACGACACTGAGACGACACGCTCACAGGAATGAGCTTTCCGCGGCAATAACAATCGTTCTCCGTCGATGCGACGGGCCTTCACGCATCCCGCTGCAGGTCGTAGGCGATGCCGTACTTGTCGAACAGCGCCATCAGCACCGCCACCTCCGTCTCCGCAGACATGGCGGTCACGCGGACCGTCACGACGGCCTCGGACCCGTGCATGGTCTTGCTGTAGGTGTGGTACAGGCCTTTCAGACAGCGTTTCACGTCCAGCAGGCGGAGGTTCTGCTTGTGCGCGATGGCCTGCACCGCTTCCATGAACTCCGCGTCGTCCGCGAGGAGGTCGAGCTTGTTCTGAACGCCGCCGCGACCATCGATGAGATCGCCAGCGATGTATTCGAGCGCGCCCCGTACGTTGCGCCGCTCCCTCAGACCCAGAACGATGTCGTTGGCCTTGATCAACAGGATACTGACTTCGTTCAGCTCCTTCATGATCCGTTCTTTGCTCGCGCACTGCTTTTTCCAATCTGCGTCTTTGCGCTCCAGCTGCTCGTCCTTGCGTTCCAGCTGCGCGTCCTTGCGTTCCAACTGCCCTTCCTTGGCGCGCAGCAGCTCCTTCAGCTCGGCGTCTTTGGCTTTCAGCTGCTCTTCCTTGGCGCGCAGCAGCTCCTTCAGCTCGTAGTCCTTGCTCTGTAGCTGCTCATCCTTGGTGCGCAGGTCGCGATACAGGTCGCTGTTGGACGGCCCCGCCACGTTGGAGCTTCCGAACGGCCACATTTTGGCGAGCATCACTTGGAGTGCGCCTTCCCGTTGGATACAATTATGTTTTTTTTCTGCCAAAGCTAAACACGTGCCGCTCATGCCGCGCAGCGGCCGGCGCGGAAAAGGGCGTAGAACACCAAGTAGAAGAACCCGAAGATCCAGGCGAACACGGCGTAGATGACCTTGCCAACCGTGTCCACGCCCGCGGCGGTGTTGCAGCTCCAACTCAGGTACACGGCCAGCGCGCCGATGGCCACGCCGAACAGCAGGCTGCCGATGGTGACGTGGTGGGCGGGGCCGAGGGGCGTGGGCGGCGTGGAGGGAGGGGCGTCGGCGAAGGTGTCCGGCTTCTTGAGCGCGCGGTGGGCGAGGATGCCGGCGGCGGCGATGTCCATAGCGATGATTTGTACTTAAGACCGCAGAAAATAACCCTGGCAGGAGGAGGAAACATGGCGGGCATCGCCAAGGCTCGAGGGCACGTGCTGGCGCTGGACCTGGACGGCGTGCTGTACCACCACCCGCGGGTGGCGCGGGTCGTGGCCAACCGCTGCGTGCGGTACGTGGCGGACGAGCTGCGCATCAGCCCCGCGGAGGCGGAGCCGCTGAACGCGCTGCTGTACCGCGAGTACGGGCACACGCTGCGCGGCCTGAACGAGATGTTCGGGGGCGCGCGCACGCTGCAGCACTTCAACGCGCGCGTGTACGACGAGGCCACGCTGGACTGCGTGCGGCGGCACGCGCTGGACCCGGGGCACGTCAGCCGCGCGCAGGACGCGCGCGACGCGCTGCGGCGGTGCCGCGCGGCGGCCCTGGACGTGTACGTGTTCAGCAACGCGCCCGCGGTGTGGTGCGAGGCGGCGCTGGGCGCGATGGGCTTCCTGGACCGGCTGGTGCCGCGCTCGCACGTGGTGTCCAGCGACCACCCGGCGCTGAAAGGGACGTCCAAGCCGCTGTCCGGCGCATACAAGGGCTTTGCCGAGGTGGCGGGCGTGGGGTCGCACGGCGGGCGTGCGGCCACGTTCGTGGACGACACCGTGGGCAACCTGCTGCCGCTGCTGCACGCCCCCGCGTGGACCCCCGTCCTGTACTCGCAGTCCGGGGATGGCACGATGCCGCCGCTGCCCCAGCGCGTGCTGCACGAGCGCACGCGGCTGCGCCAGGTGCGGTCGCTGGCGGAGGCCGTGGACGGCGTGCTGCTGGCGGCATCATCGCATCGATAAAGCAGACCGCGCATGCGGAGGCAGGATGCAGCGCCTGCCCGACGACGTGCTGTCAGGCATCTTGAACCAGACCTGGGGCGTCCAGCCCACGACGTTCGTCATTGACGGCTCCCGCCAGTGCGAGCAGCGGCTCGTGCTGCTGCGGGCCTGCGACCGGTTCCGGCAGCTCCTGACGGAGATGTCGCTGCAGGAGACGGTCGACGCGCACTGCGACGCCGCGGCCGCCTCCGCCATGGCCCTGGTGGGCGGCGGCGTCAAGCACTTGACGTTGCGATGCCCATCGAACGGCATCGGCGTCCCGCCGCAGCGCGTGCTGCAGCACGCCCCCCGCCTCGTCAGCGTCGACCTGCGGCTGGACGCACAAGACGCGCAGGGGGCGAGGGTTGCAAGCGAGTACGACAGACGGTCGCTGGGCATCAGGCTGCCGCGCTCGCTGCGCCGCATGCGCGTCGAGTTCGACCCCGAGTGGCTGGAGGTGGCGCGCCGCAGCGGCTGCCCCCGCCTGCGGAGCGTCGACTTCGACACACAGCCGGCCTACTTTGAGAACGGGGAGCTGCGCTTCTGCTCGCTGGTCAACCAGCTGCGCTCCGTGCGGCGCCTGCGGCTGACGGGCGTGTCCCCCGAGCAGGCCCGGGTGGTGCAGCGCCACCTCGGCGACCGCGTCAAGCTGGAGCTCTGCATCATCATGGAGGACGACCCCATCGACCTGCTCGGCCTGGGCGACCTGGGGCTCAAGCACGTGCGGGCGCTCCTGCGCACGCGGTACCAAGACGGCGGCCCGCCCGTCTTCGCCTACCCCGGCGACGAGGTGGAGAAGCTGACGCTGGGGGTGGAGGTGGTCGACGCGGGGTGGGGCGGGGGCGGGGGCAGCGCGCCGTGCTGCGCGTTCGAGGTGGACGCCACGGCGCCGGCCGGCCTGCGGTACCTGCGCGTGGCGGCGTCCGGCTGCGCGGTGACGCTGGACTTTGCCGCCACCTTCGCCACGCTCGCCGCGGGGGAGCGCCGGGACGTCGTCCTGGTGGCCGACGTCGTTCACGACAAGCCCGCCGTGGACCCGGCGCTGCTGCTGCGGCTGCCGCCTCCGGGCGCGCGCTGGACGCTCACCATCGAAGGCCGCTCGCTGCCGATGGCGCTGCTGTTCGCGCTGCGGCGCGCGGGGGCGGCCTTCGAGCTGCAGGACGGGGGGGGCTCCCGCCCCCCGCGGGCCGTGGCGGCATCGCACGCCGAGCTCCTGCCCGTCGCGCGCCCATGATAAACCCCGTCCCCCGCCCGTTACTAATGTAAACACGATGGACGCCGTCGAGGACACGCGCCGCGTGCTCGCGCGGTTCCGCATCGGCCGGTCGCAGTTCCCCGGCGGCATCCTGACGCCGCAGCGCGTCCTCGCCGTCCGCGCGGCGCCCTTCAAAGAACTGCGCGACATCGTCAAGCGCTTCGACGACCTCGAGGAAATCGCAAAGGCGCTGGGAAAAGACGACGCCTACGTCCGCGCGTACCGCCTGGTGCACGCCATGGACGCCGCGGAGCGCGAGGGCAACACCTGCGTGCCGCTGGCGCGGCTCGTCGACGCGGAGATGGACGCCGCGAGCTTCGAGCAGGGCTTCGCCGCCGCGCGGCGGCTCAGAGAGCTCGAGCTGCACGACGGCCACGTTTACAAGAGGTCCACCCGACTGAACGAGCAGACCGTGGTGAGCGAAGTCCGCCGGCTCACCGCGGCGGGACGCTTCGCCGTGGCGCAACATTGCGCCGCCGCCGACGACGACGAGCAGCAGCTCACGCCCGCGCAGCGCGACGCCGTGCGCATGGTCTTCTCCAGCTCCGTGTGCGTGCTGTCGGGGTACGCCGGGACGGGCAAGACGACGGTCATCAGGTACATCAAGAAGGTTGCGGATGACGTCGGACTGACGACGCGCATGGCGGCGCCGACCGGAGCCGCGGCCAAGCGCATCCGCGAGCACTTTCCGCCGTGCCATGCGTGCGCCAGCGGTGCCGTAGGCTCAGACGCCCCGCGCAGAGAGTGCGAGTGCGCCTGCACCGTCCACCGCCTCCTGGACGCTGTCCTCGACAAGAGCAAGCGGTTCAGGTTCCTCCGCGGGCGCGACAACCCCATCTCCGCGGGGCTCGTGGTCGTGGACGAGGCCTCCATGCTGGACCTGTCCCTGACCGCCCGGCTGCTGACGGCCGTCCGCGCCGGCGCCCGGATCGCGTTCATCGGCGACCCCTGCCAGCTGCCCAGCGTGATGCCGGGGCGCGTGCTGCACGACCTCCTTTCTTCGTCGGTGCCCCACGTCGCGCTGACGCAGGTCATGCGCCAGGCCGGCGACAGCGCCATCCTCGCGTTCGCGCACGAGGTGCGCGCGGGGCGCGTCGCGCTGGCCCCCGGCGACCACGGCGACCTGGTCTGGGAGGCCCTGGACGACGAGGGCGACATCCTGCAGCGCCTGCGCGACGTGGTGTGCGAGTGGCGCCGCGAGGGCGCGGCCTTCCAGGTGCTGTGCCCCATGCGGCGCCCCTGCGTCCACGGCGTCTCCACGGAGGCCATCAACCCGATGGTGCAGAAGGCCGTGAACGCGGCCGGCCTGCAGCGCGCGGCCGACCAGAGCGAGGGCCGCAAGCGACCCCGCATCGCGGAGGGCGACCGCGTCATGTACACCAAGAACTCACCCGACATCGGCCTGCTCAACGGCGACAAGGGCTGGGTGCGGGAGGCGCGCTGGGTCGCGGAGAAGGACGCCTGGGAGCTGCGCGTCGCCTACGACGGCGGCAGGTGCTGCGACCACAGCAGCTCGGACGCCAACCTGGAGCTGGCCTGGGCGGTGACGGTGCACAAGAGCCAGGGCGACCAATACGACCGCGTGGTCCTGGTGCTGCACCGCGGCCACGGCCGCCTGCTCAACCGCGAGCTGCTGTACACCGCGGCCACCCGCGCCCGGCGCCACCTGCTGCTGCTGTCCGACGAGCGCTGCGTGCGCGCGGCGGCGTCGCGGACGGCGGGCGACGAGCGCACGACGCTGCTGGCGCGGCAGCTGCTGCGACCACCCGGTCAGCTGCCGGCGCGGTAGCGCCACACCGCGTGCCTGTGCGCCGTCTCCCCGCTGACGGCCGGCACCACCTCCAGCCGCGGGTCCAGGCAGTTCTTGGCATGCACGAGCGAGGCGCGCACCACGCGCCGGCGCAGACCGAGGCGTCGGGCCACCGTGCGCGTCGTCATGGGGTGCGCCGACCGCCGCACGGCGTCGATGACTTCCTGGCAATAAAGCATCGTTCTTGGTATCACGCCATCTGTAAGGCATGTCTTTAAGTGACTACGCTGCCCTCCTCGCACGACAGCTCGAGAGTTTGTCCGTGTACCGCTGGGTCGGGCCCGACCTTCAGCCCGACGACCTGAACAGCGTCATCACGGTCACGCACGGCGATATCAAATGCAAGCTGCACATGCGCCGTGAGACGTCGTACGTCGCCTCTGCCCTTGCAGAGCCGCCGCCGCCGCTCATCCCTGACGCCGACGATGCCTCTGTCGCGGCCCGCTTCATGTGAAGAACCGGTCGTACACGGTCTGGTTGCGGCACAGCGTCACCTTGAACAGCAGTCCTCCAGACGTGATGTCGGACGACATGATGGAGATGCCGGGCTGCGCCCGCATGACCCCCCGCATCCGCGTCACCATCGCCTGCACGGCGGCCTGCAGCTCGGGCGTGCCGTCGGGGTACAGCGCGTACCTGGCGGCATCGAAGTTGACCACGAACCGGAATTCGTGGGCGTACGTCATCGGTGTGTTCTTGTTGCGCGCATTTGTTGCCGGGGGCTCTGATTGTGGCGGGGGTTGCGCATATAAAGCCCTCCGCAGTGCGGGTGCGGGTGCGATGACGGAACGGGAAACACCTCCAGCCACGCTGCCCGCGGTGGGCCTGTCGCCGATGTCGGCTCCCCTGCGCAGGTGGCGGGCGCACGGTGGTGCGACGGCGGTCGTCGCATCCGCCTTGTCGGGAGTGGAGCAGCAGCAGCAGCAGCAGCAACCGCCGCAGCAGCCGCCATGGCGGGGGCGGGAGCGGGGGCGGCGCCAAGCTATAGACGGCACGCAAGAAAGCCAAGACTTGTGCGTGCAACGCCTTCGCAGCCGCAACGCGTCCCTGCATCGCCTGATCGTCTCTTACGAGGACACCATCCGCAACACCGTCCAAGAGCTGGAGGAGCTCACCTACAACATGAAGATATCGGAGATGGAGCGCGCGCAGCTGCAGCTCGAGCGCGACGAGGCGGCGCAGGAGGTCGAGCAGCGCACGCGCGAGCTCCAGACCGCCAACATGCGCGCCCTGCGCGCCCAGCGCGACGCGGTCGCCATCAACCAGGCCTACATCCAGTCGCTGTGCGCGTCGGCCGCGGAGCGGCACCTGCTGACGCGCGAGCTCGCGCGGCTGCGACAGGAGGCGGCCGCCATGGAGGCAGCGGCCAGGGCCGCTGCAGCCGCCCCTGCAAAGTGTCAGGTCTGCTTCGACGGCGTCCCCGAGGCGGCCGTCAGCTGCGGCCACGTCTTCTGCCTCTCCTGCGTCGAGCGTCTACGAGACAGCGGGTCGTGCCCGGTGTGCAGGGAGCCCATGCGGCCGCTGTGGGGCGACCGCCACCACCTGAGGTTGTATTTGTAGCGCCAGCTACTGCAGCAGCGTGCCGATGAGCGCGGTGCGGTCGACGACTGGCTCGACCACGGCGCGCTTCTCGGTGCGGCAGATGGGTTCGTGCGGTTGGGGCAGCGTCCACTGCATCCCGGGTAACAGCACGAGATCCTCCTGCGTCCACTTTTCTTTGGCTGTCTCCTTCGTTTTCCTGGCCTGCTTGGCTCGGTCGCGCCCCCGCTCTTCGATTTCTTCCGTGTACGGGTCCCGTCGCGAGGACTGGCGCAGGGGAGGCGCGGGCGTCTCCTCGCCGTCCACGAACTCCTCCTTCGTGGATGGGGGGGCTTCGGCGACCTCCTGTTCGATGTCCGCGTCCGTCACGGGCGTTTCCTTCTTGCGAAGGCGGTCGACGTGCCCGCGCAGCTCGCTCTCCGACGGCAGCCGCTGCAGTTTGGTTTTGTACACGTGCACGACGCGCTGCGCGAGGGTCTGTGTCCCTTTGCTCTCGGACGCCGATTCGGGAGCAACGGAAGGGTCCTCGAACTGCTCGCGGTTCAGCATGCCGTGCATCAGCAGGCCGCCCACGGCCAGCACCACCAGCAGCGCGGACCAGCGCAGGAGGAAGGAGAGCATTGTAGTTAGTTACATTAGTTACACCAAAAAACGGGTGGCGATGGACATGGTCTGCACCTCCTGGAACAACAGCTTGCACGCGTAGGGGATGCGGACCTCGCTAAAGTTGGTCAGGTTCTTGCACCGCCGGCAGCACCACATGTTCTTCTCGGGGTTGGCGGTCGCCATCATGCCGCACTTGCGGCACACGTGGACGCGGTAGTTGTCGCTGCACTCCATGTTGCGCTCCCGCATGAAGGCCATCATGCCGTGGCTCCACAGGCACTCCTGCTCCATCTCGCCCAGGCGCAGGCCGCCGTCCCGCGCGCGCCCCTCCGCCGGCTGCCGCGTCATCAGCACCACGGGGCCCTGGTTGGCGCGGGAGTGCACCTTGTCGCTCGTCATGTGCTTGAGCCGCTGGTAGTAGGTGGGGCCGATGAACACCTCGGTCTGCAGCTGCCGCCCCGTCATGGGGTTGGTCATCACCTGGTTGCAGAACCGCTGCATGCCGCACCGCTCCTCCAGCAGGCGCGTGATGGCGGACAGCGACACGTCGGTGAAGGCGGTGGCGTCGCCCGTGGTGCCCAGCCCGCAGCAGGCCTGGCCCATCAGGCACTCGAGCAGCTGGCCGATGGTCATGCGGCTGGGGATGGCGTGCGGGTTGACGATGATGTCGGGCACCAGCCCGTCCGCCGTGAAGGGCATGTCCTCCTGCCGGTACACCATGCCGATGGTGCCCTTCTGGCCTGCGTAGCGGTAAACCGACAAGGTGTTAGCGGCACGCAGGTGGATGCACCTCGTGTGGGAGATGATACTCACCGTGGCGGGACGACATCTTGTCCCCGATGGTAGGCTTGCGGTCGTTGCGCACCCGCACCTTGGCGAAGCTGTAGCCGTCGCCGTTGGTGTTGATGAAGTGCCGGTCGTGCGCGCAGTTGCGGTCGATGCACCCGGCCTCGTTGTTCTTCAGCGCCACGCTGGTGTCCTTGAACACGATGGAGCCGGCTTGCTTCTGCGGCATGCAGCGCCCGATGATGACGTCGCCGCTCTCCACCAGCGTGTCCTCAGGCACGAACCCGTCAGGGCGCAGCTTGTCGTAGTTGTAGGGCCGCAGGTGCTGCGTGGTCGTCGGGTCGGGCCGCGTGAACACCTCCTCCTCGCCGTTGGCGTGGTTCTTGTTGTTCTGCTCGCGGTAGGTGCGGTAGTAGGTGCTGCCGAACATGCCCCGGTCCAGCGCGCTGGCGTTGACGATGACCGAGTCCTCCTGGTTGTAGCCGCTGTGCGTGGCGATGGCCACGATGGCGTTCTGGCCGCAGGGGAGCTCGTCGCTGCGCAGCACCCGCGACGTCCGCGTGCGCACCAGCGGGCGCTGCGGGTAGCTCAGCACGTGGGCCATGGTGTCGTAGCGGTCGCGGAAGTTGGTCGCGTACACCCCCACCGCCTGCTTGCCCATCGCCGACTGGTACGTGTTGCGCGGCGCCTGGTTGTGGTCCGAGGCGGGGATGGCGCTCGTCAGCACCCCCAGCGCCAGCGACGGGTGCAGCTCCAGGTGCGTGCGCCGCAGCTTGGTCGTCGCGCGGTCGCGCAGCAGGTCGGCGTGGCGCATGGCCAGCAGCCGGTGGGCGCACTCCTCCACGTCCAGGAACTCGATGGCGCCGGAGGTCACGAGGTGCAGCCAGGGCGCCCGGCCGTTGCACACGTCCAGCACCTGCTCCCGCGTCAGCTCCAGGCGGCCGCCGCAGGGCGCCACCACGTACAGCGGCCGCACGCACCGCCCGCTGTCCGTGGACACCCGCAGCTCCCGCCGGCGGTGGTCCCAGCACACGCCGGTGTGCACCGACAGGTGGCCGCGCCGCTTCATGCCCACCAGGCGCGCGTGCAGCTCGCTGGGGGCCTCCGTGGCCCCCACCACGTCCCCGTTGACCAGCACCCAGGTGTGCGCCGCGAAGGCCGCGACGTTGGCGCCGTCGAAGGGCACGGTCTCCTGGAGCAGCAGCTCCCGCACCTGCGTCGAGTCGGAGGCCATGGTGACGCCGCAGGTCAGGGCCATGTTCTTGACGAGCCCCACGCTGGCGCCGTCGGGCGTCTCGCTGGGGCAGATGATGCCCCACTGCGTGCTGTGCAGCTTGCGAGGCTGAACCAGCTTGCCCGTCTTCTCGATGGGCGTGTTGATGCGCCGCAGGTGCGACAGCGTCGCGTTGTAGGTCAGGCGGTTCAGCACCTGGGCGATGCCCTGTTTGTTGCGCGCGTTCTTGATGCCCCAGTTGCCCGTCGCCAAGCAGTACTTGAGACCCGCCTCGATCACGGTAGGCTTGATGATCTTCAGCACGTTGTTCCGGGTCAGCACGTTGACCAGCCGGTTGGTCGCCCGCCACGCCCCCGTGTTGATCTCCTTCTGCAGCAGGTTGCGCATGTCCTTGACGAGCTTGCCGTAGTACTGGCGGAACAGGTTGGTCATCAGGACCCCCGGCGTGTCGATGCGCTTGTTGATGTAAGAGTCCCGGTCGTCGAAGTCGCTCTCGCCCAGGAAGCAGCTCAGCAGCTTGCGCGCCATGTAGCCCAGGTACAGCGCCTTGCGCCGGAACAGCAGCCCCACGCCGTCGTCCTCCTGGGCGCCCTCGCCGTCGGCCTCGGGCAGGACCTCCTCCACGCCCGCGTGCGGCAGGAACTCCTTGCGCAGCACCGTGCGCACGATGCCGATGCGCCGGTCGGGGTGGTTGAGCACCTCCTTGGGGTACCCGCCGATGTTGAGGTACCGCGACAGGTACTCCAGCGCCTGGCGCTCCGTGCGCACCATGTTGGCGTCCTCCACGCTGCCCGTCAGCTGCTCCAGCATGGCCGGCGACGCGCGCTCGGGGTCGAGGAGCACGTAGGCGCAGATGTCGCGGTCGGACTCGACGCCCAGCGCGCGGAACAGCACGAACAGCGGGACGTCGTGCTTGATGTGGTGGATGTTCACGCGGATGAAGCGGCCAAACTGGTTGCTGCGCGCGGACAGCTTCAGGGTCGTCGCCTTGGGCACGCCGAAGACGTTGTCCTGCACCGACCGGATCTCGGCGTGGTGCGAGTAAAACGTCGCCTTGTTGTTCACGAAGCAATACGTCTTGTTCTCCGCGATGCGGTCCTGGCTGATCAGCACCTTCTCGTTGCCGTTGATGACAAAGTAGCCGCCCAGCTCGTAGCGGCACTCGTTGTGCCGCAGCGGCCGCGTGTTGTGCCACACGCAGTACCGGGACCCCACCATGACCGGCACGCGCCCCAGGCCGACGCCGGAGATGCGCTTGCTCTCCGCGGCGTAGCTGCCGTCCTCCTGCATGGTGCTGGCGGTCACCACCACGTCGACGTGCAGGGGCGCCGCGTACGTGAAGTTGCGCTGCCGCGCGTCCGAGGGCGTCATGACCTTCTGGCTGCCGTCCTTCTCCTGGATCATCGGCTTGCTGAGCGTCGGGTTGCTGATGTCGATGCGCAGCACGTACCGGAACTGGTCGGCCTCCGGCACGTACTGGTGGTGGATCTCGATGGTGTTGAACCCCTCGATGACCTGCTCCAGCTTGCGCATGACAAAGTCATTGTAGCTGTCCAGCTGGTGCTTGATGAGCTGAGAGCCCTTGTTGTATGCGAACAGGCGGTCGATGACCTTCCAGGTCAGCACCTCGAATTCGTCGTCCTCCATCTTTCCCGCTTCTCCTGCTGCGCGAGGGGGATGGGGGCTCTGCCTTTCGCGCGGCGCGCTTTATGTGGCCGCCGCCGCGGCGGCATCCGCCAGGTCCGTGTTGCAGACCGGGCAGCGCTTGTGGTCGCGCAGCCAGCGCTCGATGCAGGGCGCGCAGAAGACGTGCCCGCACAGCGTCCGCCGCCCCTGGGGGATGTCGCCGTCCATGCACACGGGGCACCCGTCCACGGCGCCGCACCGCGCCGTCGCGGCATCGACGTCGGGCACGCCCACCAGCACCGCCCCGCCCATGGCCTCGATGGTCCGCAGGTTGTCCTCGTACTCGTCGTCTTCGTCCTGTGCCATCCAGGAGAACGGCGGCACCAGCTCCGAGTCCTCCAGCAGGTGGTAGCCGATGGTCAAGCGCCGCAGCAGGCATCGGTCGTAGTGCGCGCTCAGGTGGGCCACGTTGAACCAGCGGTCGCAGAACACGCACTGCATCGCGGACCGAGGCCGAGTGCTGTACTATTGCGTTCGAATTCAATCCTGCGCGCCCGCAGGAAAAAAAACGATTTCCGACACCCCCTCCGCCTCCACCCTACTACATCGTCCAGCTACCATGGAACCGTGTATCCCGCGTGCTCGCGTGCAAGCAGGGCAGCCGCGCTACCAGCTGCCTGAGCGTGCTCGGCCGCAGGTGCCTCCCGGCACGCTGGTCGAGCGCACCAGGTACCTCCTGACGCAGTGTCTGGAGGCGCTGCTGCGAGGTCGCTTCCGTCGCGTGGACGCTCGCATGCTGTTGTCCGTGTTCCCCCGCTTCTGGCAGGACGGCACGACGCCCGTGTGCCTGGTGTACCACACCGATGCCGACGGCGACTTTGGCAGCTTCCGCATGGAGATGCAGGGCGACGGGCAGCCCGCGCTGCAGTGCATGACGTGCGACGAGGTGGTGTCAGGCGTCGGCGGGGCGGAGCAGCACGTGCTTGATGCCAGGTGCACCAACAACGCCAAGAAGTACCTGTACGTGTTCGGCACGCAGCTCAGCATGTCGACGTTGACGGACCGCATCAACGACGGTCTGCTGCAGGCTCAAGAACTCGTGTTGCAAGCACAGCAGCACCTCCAGCAGACAGCAGCGCCTCCGCCGCCAGTGAACAGGCAAGGCGCGTAGGACATGAACTCTCCAGAGATTGTTATTGCGAAAAAAATCGATTTCCGACATCGTATGGCGGCGCATCGGGCGTAGCATCACGTTGCGAGAATTGGCTGAATGCCCACATGTAGGCGCTCCTGCCGCGGCGGCACCGCCATTCGGCAGCCACGATGGAGTCGTGTTGCAAAGCTCGCGTGCACAAAGGGCAGCCGCGCTACCAGCTGCCTGAGCGCGCTCGGCCACAGACGCCCCCGGGCACGCTGGCCAAGCGTTGTTCGCACATCCTGAAAGAGTCTCTGGAGGCGCTGCTGAATGCAAAGTTCCAACACCGCGTGGACGCCCGCGCTCTGCTGTCCATGTTCCCACGCTTCTGGCAGGACGGCACGACGCCCGTGTGCTTGGTGTACCACACCGATGCCGACGGCGACTTTGGCAGCTTCCGCATGGTGACTCAGGGCGACGGGCAGCCCGCGCTGCAGTGCATGACGTGCGACGCGGTGGTGGGAGGCGTCGGCGGGGCGGAGCAGCACGTCTTCCATGGCAAGGCAACCAACAACGCCAAGCAGTACCTGTACGTGTTCGGCACGCAGCTCAGCCTGGCTGAGGTCATATCCCGCGTCAACGACGGCCTGTTGCAAGCTCGAGAACTGATGTTTCGCGTGCAGCAGCAGCAGCGGCAGCAAGAGGCTGAGGCGGTCGCTGCCCTGAACGACCTGCGCCACGCCGGCGTCGAAGACATGCAAGTCGACGAGGCTCCAGCAGCAGCACCGGCTCCAGCAGCGGCAGCAGCAGCACCGGCTCCAGCAGCGGCAGCAGCAGCACCGGCTCCAGCAGCGGCAGCAGCAGCACCGGCAGCAGCAGCAGCACCGGCTCCAGCAGCAGTCGCTCCAACAGCGGCTCCAACAGCGGCAGCGGTAGCAGCGGCACCGGCTCCAGCAGCAACACCGGCTCCAGCAGCAACACCGGCTCCAGCAGCAACACCGGCTCCAGCAGCAACACCGGCTCCAGCAGCAACACCGGCTCCAGCAGCAACACCGGCTCCAGCAGCAGCACCGGCTCCAAGACCGGCAGTCGCTCCAACACCGGCAGCAGCAGCAGCAGCAGCAGCAGCAGCAGCAGCAGCAGCAGCAGCAGTCGCTCCAACACCGGCTCCAACAGCGGCAGCAGCAGCGGTAGCAGCAGCGCGCCCTTGGATGCCCTGTCAGCATGTTACACCGCCTATGACGGTCCTCCGGGTGCCGACGGGGCCGCTGCTGCACCTGATGATGATTCGGCCGTCACCGGCTCCAAGACCGGCTCCAGCGGCAGCACCGGCTCCCAGACCGGCTCCAGCAGCACCGGCTCCAGCGGCGGTGCCTCTGCCGAAGCTGTGGCCTCCAGAGCTTGTGAGCAGCAAGAAGCACGTTCCGTCGCTGCGCTGCCACGACTTCATCGTGAAGAATGGATGGCTGATGGAGCAGTCGCAGGCCGCGTACGACATCGTCGGCCACCTCATCGGCAGCGACACCCCCGAGGCGGCCAGCGTCGCCGACATGCTGCTGCGCGCCCTCGAGGTGGGTAGGCCCTCGCAGCCGTGGGACTGGGACTGGGACGGGCTGAAGAGGGACGCCGTACTGGAGGCTGTGAGGGACATGGCGCTGGCGGAACTGGACACACGCGACCGGAAACAGGCCCACGTCAGTGCCCACTGCATGGCGTTGGTCCAGAACGGGTACCTGTACAATACCACGTCCTCTGCGGAGGTGGTGGAGTACGTGACGGTGTACACGGACATCGTCCGACAGCTGTGCTCCTCGAGCGTCGTGTGGCCGCTGCGGCGGGCGGTGCAACTCACGATACGACGCTGGAGTGCCGTCGAGCTGCAGCAGCTGCGCGTGCTCCTTGCCGGCGTGCTTCCGGAGCCGGCTGTGTTGCAGGAGGTTGCCGGCGTGGTCATCCGCATGCACCCCGCGTTGCTGCAGCCCGCGCTGCGTGCGCTGGCCTCACCACCGCCTCTCCCAGGCCTGCCGCCCGTCTTGGCGTTCAAGCACATGCTGCTGCGGGCGCGCTACCCGGCACACGAGCAGTCGTCCGAGCTGCGCGGGTTGGCGGAAGCGGCGGAGGCCTTGGTCGCGCTGTTCGCGACGCGGGAAGACCCGGAGGTCGGGCTGGAGGCGGCGGTGAGCGTGGCGTTGGACTTGGCGACCGTGCCGCCTCCGTGGAAGCTGATGGAGTACGTGCAGCAGCAGCGGCTGCTGCAGGTGCCGACGATCCTGGAACATCTGCTGTGCATGGTGAAGGGTGCTCGCCCTGCGCACTCGATGGCGCTGCGCCTGGCGCAGAGGGCCTGCGAGGAAATCTTGCAGCACTGCAATAAGTGAACCAGGAGATAGACCTTGTTGTTTTCGCGTCTGAGGGCCGCTCCGTAATCTCTCTGACCAAGCTAAACCCAAAGCCTCGCACCGATGAGCACGAGCACCAGCAGCCGCGCGCTCGGGTGCACCGACGCCCAGGTGCTCGAGTTCCAAAAGTGCCTCGACGCCTGGATAGAGCTGGACAACATCCTGCGCCGGCTGCAGGAGATGGTCCGCGAGAAGCGCAAGCTCAAAGAGGAAATGCAGACGCGCATCACCGCTTTCATGTCCAAGTACGATGTGGAGGACGTCGACCGCAAGGAGACGTCCCTGCGCTACCGCGTGGTCAAATCGAAAAAGGCGCCGACCAAGTCGGACATCCGCGCCCGCCTGCTCGACCATTACCAAGGCGACCGCGAGGCGGCCGACGGCCTCGCTCGCAAGCTCCTCGAGAGCCGCGCCGTCGTCGAGCGCCCCACCCTGCGGCGCGTTCGCGTCGCGCCGGCATAAAGCCGCGGTTGTAGTATAGCCGCAAAGGGACGAACGAATGGCCTCCACCTACGACGTGGGCGTCACGGAGCTCACCGAGGCCAGCCCCCGGGCGGCGCAGCCGGAGGAATGCAAGGTGGAGATGATGCCGCACCAGCTGACCCTGCTGCACCGCTGCCGCCAGTACGAGAACGAAAAGATACCGCTGTCCAGCTTCCCGCCGCTGGCGCTGCCGCGGCGCACGACGGCGCACGAGTCGGACTGCATGGAGACGCACATGGGCATCATCGGCGACGCCGTGGGAGCGGGCAAGTCGTTCGTCATCCTCGGCCTCGTGGCGTCCGACGGCGCCTCGCAGCGCACGGGCCCCTCCGTGCGCAGCTACGGCTTCAACCAGATGGTGTTCTACACCCACGACCGCCACACCCGGCCCGTCCGGACCACGCTGCTGGTCATCCCGCACAACCTGGTCACGCAGTGGGCAGCCTACATCCGCGCCTTCTCCGACGACATCAAGTTCCTGCTGCTGCACCGCACCCGCGCGCTGGCGGCGCTGCAGGAGGACGGCATGCCCGACGCCTACGACCTCATCGTGGTGACGAACACGCTGTACAATCAAGTGGCGGCGCACCTGGAATCCAAGAGCATCCGGCTGCGCCGCGTCGTGTACGACGAGGCCGACGAGCTGAAGATCCAGTCGTGCGCGGCCGTCGACGCCGACTTCACGTGGTTCGTGACCGCCAGCTACGGCAACCTGCTGTGGCCGAGGGGGCACGAGCGGTGGGACCCCGTGACGCGCACGCGGGTGTGGCACGCGACCGGCGTGGCCAGCTCCGGGTACATCAAGAAATTGTTCATCGACCTCGACAGCGGTCTCAGCAAGGACGGAGCCAAGATGCTCGTCGTCCGGAACCAGCACGCCTTCGTCCAACGCTCCATGCAGCTGCCGCCCGTGCAGACGCGCTGGGTGGAGTGCAAGATGTCCGCCACGCTGCGCATACTGAACGGCGTCGCCAACCGCGACATCATCCATGCCCTCAACGCGGGCGACATCGACACCGCCATGAGCCTCGCCAACCCCCACCGCCGCGGCAGCGAGGACGGCATCATCCGGGCGCTCGTCGGCGGCTACGAGCGCCAGCTGCACAACTACGAAACCCAGCTGCGCAACGCGGCGGCTATGCTGTTCGACACGGACGCGGAGCGCGACGTCTACGTGCGCCGGCTGCAGACGCTCGTGGACGACGCCCGGCGGCGCATCGACACCATCCAGGAGCGCATCCGCCACAGCGACACCTGCAGCATCTGCCTGAGCGAGTACGACAAGAAGACGACGCTCCCCTGCTGCGGCAACTCCTACTGCTTCGCCTGCCTCACGCGGTGGCTCACGAGCGGCCGCACGCCCGTGTGCCCCATGTGCAAGGCACCCGCCGCCATGCGGGACATGATGGTCATCGGGCCGCCCGCCCCCCCCGGAGCTGCGGCGCCGGCGCCGGACGCGCCGGCCGAGGACGAGCTGTCCCCGGAGCACGACAAGCTGCAAAACCTGGAAGCCCTGCTGCGGCAGCGCCTGGACGCGAGCGAGGGCGAAGGCGAGGGCGCGGCTCCGCGCATGAAGATGCTCATCTTCGCGTCCTACGAAAACACCTTTGACAAGATCGTCAGCGTGCTGCGCCGGGTGCGGGTCCGCCACGGGCGGCTGCGCGGCAACCACATGGTGCTGCGCAACGTCATCGCCGAGTACCGCAGCGGGCGGCTGGACGTGCTGCTTGTCAACGCCCGCCAGCACGGGTGCGGCCTGAACCTCGAAAACACCACGGACGTGGTCATGTTTCACAAGTTTGACAACGAAATCGAGGGCCAAATCGTCGGACGGGCGCAGCGCTACGGGCGCGTCGACGCCCTGCGCCTGTGGTACCTGCTGCACCCCAACGAGATGCCCGCCGAAGCGGCGCAAGCGCAGGCGTAATAATTGTAAAATTACATGCTCCCCAGCCGCTGCGTGATTTCCATCATGTCGATGTGCTGCGTCATGTGGGCCAGGCAGCGCCGCAGGCGCGCCGACGCGTCGGGCGCGTCCCGCTCCAGCATCGCAGGCATCGCCTCGAACAGCGTCTCCAGGTCCCTGATCTTGAACCCGTCCATCAACCGGTCGTAACACACCCCGCTGCCCCCTGCCCCCGCGGCCGCGGCCACGGCGTCCTCCGCGCGCACCCCCGTCACGACCCGCGACACGAACAGCGCGCCCTGCCCCCCGGCGGTCCGCCGGGTGGCCTCGTGCATCACCCTGAACGCCTCCGTCCGGGACAGCTCCTCGAACCGCATCGACTGGTTGACCAAGTCCACGAACGTCCACAACACGGGGCTGACATCGGACAGCATCAGGAGAAGCCTACGCATCGGCCCCATGATTTCTGCGGCCCGCCGGCCGCGGCCGCGGGCTCGGGGCACATAAAGCCACGGCGCGCACCATGCAGGCACGCAGCAAACATGAAGGTCATCAACCGCAAAGGGGAGAGCGTGGACGTGCACTTTGATGCTATCAAGACGCGCATCCAGGCGCTGTGCAGCGAGGAGGAGCGCCGCGAGCTCGACATCGACACCGTGGTCATCCAGACGGTGCAGGGCATCCATGACGGCATCACCACCACCGAGCTGGACCAGCTGTCCGCCCGGGTGTGCGCGGGCATGCAGGCGACGCACTACCTGTACGGCGACCTGGCCGGCAAGATTCTCGTCAGCGACCTCCACAAGAACCTGAAGCGCCTCCACGGCGAGGAGGCGTGTTCCTTTTCCAAGCGCATGCACAACGTGTGGCGCCAGGTGGGCACGCTGTCGGACGCCTTCATCAAGTTTGTCACCGAGCACGCCGACGCCCTCGACGCCATGCTCGTGCCCGCCCGCGACTACACCTACTCCTACTTTGCCTTCCGCACCCTGGAGCGCAGCTACCTGCTGCGCGACGCCGAGGGGCGGCTGCTGGAGACGCCGCAGGACATGGTCATGCGCGTCGCGGTCGCGGTGCACATGGACTTCCACCGTCCGCAGGCCGCGCTGGAGCTGGTCCGCGAGACCTACGAGCTGACCTCGGGCGGCTTCTTCACCCACGCCACGCCCACGCTGTTCAACGCCGGCACCGAGTACGAGAACATGGTGTCGTGCTACCTGCTGGGCACGGAGGACAGCATGGGGGGCATCTACAAGACGCTGGGCGACTGCGCTCAGATTTCCAAATGGGCGGGAGGCATCGGCGTCCACGTCAGCAACATCCGCGCCCGCGGCGCCAAGATTCGCAGCACCAACGGCACCGCCGACGGCCTCGTGCCCATGCTCAAGGTCTTCAACGAGACCGCGCGCTACTGCAACCAGGCCGGGCGGCGCAAGGGGTCCATCGCCGTCTACCTCGAGCCCTGGCACGCCGACGTGTGGGAGTTTTGCGAGCTGCGGCGCAACAGCGGCGCCGAGACGGAGCGCGCGCGGGACCTGTTCCTGGCGCTGTGGGTCCCCGACCTGTTCATGGAGGCGGTGCGCGACGACGGCGACTGGTACCTGATGACGCCGGACGTGTGCCCGGGCCTCAACGAGCTGTACGGGGACAAATTCAAGGAGGCCTACGAGGCCTACGTGGCGCAGGGCAAGTACGTGCGCCGCATCCGCGCCCGGGAGCTCTGGTACCACGTCATGGACTCGCAGATCGAGACGGGCACGCCCTACATTTTGTTCAAAGACCACGTGAACCGCAAGAGCAACCACGCCAACGTCGGCATCGTCAAGAGCTCCAACCTGTGCGCGGAGATCACCGAGTACTCGGACAGCAACACCTACGCCTGCTGCAACCTGGCCTCCATCGCGGTCAACCGCTTCGTCGTCCCCGCGGCGGAGGGCGAGGGGGCGGGGGCGCGGGTCGACCACGAGCGCCTGCACGCGGTCACCAAGGTCGTCGTGCGCAACCTGGACCGCATCATCGACAACAACTACTACCCCACCAAGGAGGCCCGCGCCTCCAACCTCGCGCTGCGCCCCGTGGGCGTCGGCATCCAGGGCATGGGCGACCTCTACTGCCTGCTGGAGCTGCCCTACGACAGCGAGGCCGCGGTGCGCGCGGACGCCGAGGTCATGGAGACCATCTACCACGCCGCGCTGGAGGCGAGCGTGGAGCTGGCGCAGCAGCGCGGCGCGTACTCGTGCTTCCGCGGCTCGCCCTTCTCCTGCGGCCGCCTGCAGCTGGACGCCTGGCCGCAGGACGCGGTGATGCTGTCGGGGCGGTACGACTGGGACGCGCTGCGGGCGCGGGTGCAGCAGCACGGCACGCGCAACAGCCTGCTGACCGCGCTGATGCCCACGGCCTCGACCAGCCAGATCATGGGCAACGCGGAGTGCTTCGAGCCCATCAACAGCAACATCTTCAAGAGGGGCACGCTCGCGGGGGAGTTCCTCGTCGTCAACCGCCACCTCATGCGCCGGCTGATGACGCTGGGCCTGTGGACGCCCGACATGAAGGACCGGCTGCTGCTCAGCGACGGCAGCATCAAGGACTTTTCCGACGTGCCCGAGGACGTCCGGCGCATCTACCGCACGGTGTGGGAGCTGCCGCAGCGCAGCATCATCGACCACGCCGCCGCGCGCGGGCCGTTCGTGGACCAGTCGCAGAGCATGAACCTGTACTTTGGGACGCCCAACTACACGCGCCTGCACTCGGCGCTCATGTACGCGTGGCAGCGCGGCCTGAAGACGGGCGTGTACTACGTGCGTTCCAAGCCTGCCAAGGAAGCCATCAAGTTTGCGGTCACGGACAAGAGCCCTCCAGTGGTCGATGCCGGTGCCACCGGCAAAGACGATGCCCCCGCGTGCACCATGAGCGAGGGGTGCGTGATGTGCTCGGCGTAAAAGAACACAAACCGGTAGTGGGTTACAGCGCATGCAAAAGGAGTCGGCGCATGTAAACGTCTATCAGGATGGCGGCCACCCTGCGGCGCCCCCTCGACCTTCCCGCGCTCCGATCGCGGTGGCGCCGCCGCGGCGCGGCGGGCCCCTCCTCTGCCCCCTCCGCGACGGCGTTGCCCGATGACGTGCGCGACGGCAGCGCGGCGGCCACGCGCAACTACCGCGTGCTCAGCCTGGGAGACGACGGGCTGTCGGACGCTTTCGGCGCCGAGCTGTTGGAGGACGGCCTCAATGTGCTGGTGCTGCTGCGGTGCACCAGCACGCCCCCCTGGGACGCGGAGGAGCGGCGGCAGCGCGAGACCCTGGTCGCGCACCTGCAGCCGCTCGTGAGCGAATGGAAGGGCGCGCACGCCGTCGAGGTCATCCGCCGCATCTCCGAAGACTGGCCAGCGCTGTACTGCCACGCGGGCGTGCCCTTGGATGCCTTCATGCGCCAGGCGCTCGAACACGCCAACCTGCACAGCACCTCCGCGGCGCAGCAGTTTTGCAGCATGGCCATGTCCATCCGCGACTCGCCGGACGAGACCCTGCTGTACGACCGCATCAAGCGCCTGTACGCCTTCTACGAAGCCAAGTCCATCGCCGACACCCTGAGCGCCGCGGCCTGCGTGCTCGTGCAGCTGGCCTGCTCGCGCATGTGGGAGGAGTTCTCGCTCGAGTGCCTCGAGCCGGGCCGCCGGGCGCGCGACGTCCACACGGCGTGCCGCGCCATCGACACCCTGTTCACACGCGTGCCGAGGGTGGTCATCGTCGACGACGCGGACGGCAGGCAGGCGACGGACGTCGTCCTGCGCTGCGAGCGGGCGATGTCCGCGATGCAGCGCGCGTGGCGCGTGCGCTGGTACCGCACCCACGACTGGCTGCACCGCATGAACCACCTGGGCCTGTCCAGCTGGCAGGAGACCTGGCGCGACGAGCTCAAGCGGATGGGCGCGTCCAACAGCGAGATACGCCGCGGCATCGAGCGGCTCTGCGCGGGCCTCAACGGCGTCGTGCAGAGCTCCATCGCCATGGGGCGCAAGCAGAACAACATGATGTCGCACGAGTACGCCCACCTGGCCTGGCAGCTCACGCCTCGGTCAGAAGCGGTTGCGCGCCGATGACTTGTGATGCTTGACCAGCAGCTCGAAGACGTGGTCCTGGCCGCGCGGGTCGTAAGCGCCGCCGCCGCGGTCGACCAGCCGCACGGAGATGCGGGCGATGCGGGCGAGGGGCGTCTTGAACGTTTTCAACCCCCGGTGGTCCAGCGCGGCGTCCATCTTGTGCTTGTAAATCACCGTGAAGCAGCGCGCGATGGCGTCGTCCGTGCTCAGCACCGCCTCCAGCGGGTCCACGTACAGCGAGAAGCTGCGGTTGTAGTGGTCCAGGTCGGCCCGGCCGCCCGCGTCCACCACGTAGGTCGTGCCCCCGCCCGTGCGGTCGACGGCATCGTACGTCCGATGCGCGAAGCCCAGCACGCCCGCGAGCGTGCCCTTCTGGTCGCTGCCGAAGCACAGCTGGTACGCCCCCGGGAAGCTGAACGCGACCGCGTCCGACGCCGTGACGGACACGGCGATGGCGGCCGTGCCCTCCTGCGCCTGCAGCGCGCTCTGCACGGCCGCCGCGAGGGCCGCCAGGCTTGCGTAATCGCCGTCGGGGACCGACACCGAGCGCAGCACGCCCGCGGGCGTCCTGTACGGCACCCGGCGGTTGCCCGCGTTGACGCGCGTGGCCGAGAAAGGAAAGTAGCTGGTCAGCAGCGCCACCGACAGCACCTGGCTGATGTCCTCGGGGAGCGTCACGCTGTAGCTGGCGGGGGAGGGGTACAGGCGGGCGTCCCGCGTGGCGCTGTTGATGATTACGCGCGTGTACCCCACGTCCGCGTGGCCCTCCCCCCGCGGCGGGATGATGGCGTTGTCGTCCCAGAACGAGGCCATCGTTCGGTTGCTACTCTATTGCTGCGAGAAGAAGAAGTCGCGGCACGCGTGCAGCTGCTCGTCGCCGCCCATGGCCCGGCACAGCGCTTCGAACTTGGGGGCGCCGGGGGGCAGGCACCGCGTCAAGAAAGTGATCGCGAACACGCCGCACTCCGTGTTCTTGAATTGACGGCGCTCGCGATTCCAATCGACCGCGAACCGCCGTGCGTCCGCCCCGTCCATGGCAAGAGCTTGCGCCCGCAGCCGCGCCATCAGCGCGACCACCTCCCTCGGCGGCGGCGCCGCCACGGAGTCGTAGTAGAAGCAGCCGTAGTTTCCGCCGCGCCGGCGCTGCTGCGAGGGCCCGAAGCCGCAGTACATGGCCACCCAGTGCGAGCCGCGCTGGTCGTGGCGGTCCAGGTTGAACACCGCGCCCAGCCGGGAGCAGCCGCGGGCCCGCAGGTCGGCCAGGTCGAGCCGGCACACCGCCTCCTCGATGCAGCGCCCGTCGCGGCGCCGGGCGTCGAAGTCGATGGGGAAGGCGCCCAGGAAGTGGAAGCTCGGGTAGCGGCGCTCGTACTGCGACATCACGTTGACGATGTCGTTCGTGTTCAGCCACTGCCTGGGGTTCCGGCGCCACGATGAAGGCTTGGCGGGGCGGAAGGCGGCCGCGAGCTCGCTCCGCGCGGCGGGCGCCAGGAAGGGAAGCCGCGTCCAGCCGCTCTCGTGCCCGAGCCGCGCGCGCAGCTCCCGCAGCAGCTGCGCCTTGTTCAGACCCCGGGTGGGAATTCGGGAGGGAGCTTCGCTCCGAACGTTGTACTTGCTCGCTATCAGCTTGAGCTCTTCGTGACTCAGACACGTGTCTGCGCTTTCGTTGACGCCCGGCGCGCACCGTTTGGGAGCGGCGGGCGCCTTTTCCTTTCGTGCCATTGTATTACTAATACCTCACAGTTTGCGCGAATGCTGCTGTTTCTCGCCAACCTCGCGTCGCTGGCGCCGCTCGCCATGCAGGTGCTGCTGGCCGCCACCTACGGCCACGCCGACAACGGCGCGGTCTTCCTCGGCTCCGTCGCGATGACGCTGGCAGTCAAGCTTGCCAAGCGCGTCGCGCTGCCGTTCCTCCCCGCGCACGCGTGGCTGGCGCGGCCGTGCGCGGCGACCGACTGCTCCGCGCTCAACGCGGGCGGCCCCGTGGGCGGCAACCCCGGGTTCCCCTCCGGCCACGTCAGCGTGACCGCCTTCATGGTGCTGTGCCTGCTGCAGCGGGGCGCGCTATCGCCGGCGACGGCGGCCGGCATCATCGCTTCGGTGGCGTGGGCCCGCTGCGCCAAGCGCTGCCACACGCTGCTGCAGGTGGGAGTCGGGCTGCTGGTGGGCGCGGCGGCGGCGCGGCTGTACGAATGGGTTCGGCGGAAGATGCCGGCGACTCCGCGGCTGGGCAGAGCAGCGTAGGAATGAAAAAAACACATTTTGACTTCTCTCCACCAGCCAACCACCCGTCGCAACCATGGACGCCGCATCGCACTTCCATACAAAAAAATGTGTGGACTCGTGGCTGCACTACAATCAGACCGCGGACCGTGGACTTGTACATGCGCTCGTGAACACGGACCTGAGCCGCCCACTCCCTCGCGAGATGTGCCACCAGGTAGCGGGAGTCATCGACACGCTGTGTCGACAGGTACAGATGGTGTATAGAGTAGTCACCTCGGCGAGGTCGATAACCTCTGTCAGCATCGCGCGGTTGGGACTGTATACCAACTGGATGCCGAACATGTGCCGGCTCGTGAATAAGAGCTACCGCTTCTCCATCCTGCGGGCCAACAAAGTCTACCTCCGTGGACAACTGAAGAGGTTGTCATCAACACTCGCTCGGTACAGCGTCACGACGTTGCACCTGCAAACGCGGCGACTGCTGCCGCCCACCTCCGACCCCCGCCCGGTGACAGCGGTGCTGGTGGACCCTGTGTTCACCAACCTGGCGGACTGGGTCGTCCGTCACGGTGACGCTGTCGACGGCGAAATCATCACAGTGTTCACGTTGGTGGTCATCAACATCATGAACGCGCTCAAGGACGCTGGACCCCTGGACGTCGACAAGACGAAGTTCTACCAGCTGGTCCGCGTCCTGCGCGCGGAGCCCGAGGGCGGCTTCTTCGGCTGGACCAGGGCGCAGGTGCGCGCCGTGTTTGGCCCGCCGTGCTGCCGCGTGTGCGGCAGGGCGGCATCCGGATGTCGAATCGTGCGCTGCTCGCGGTGCAAGTCCCCGGGCGCCAGGTACTGCTCCGTGGAGTGCCAGCGCGAGGACTGGCCGGAGCACCGCTCGGCGTGCACGCCGCGCTGCCGCATGTGCGGCAGGACGCCCGCCCGCCGCTGCGCAGGATGCCAGTCCCACGGCGCCAGGTACTGCTCCGTGGAGTGCCAGCGCGCCGACTGGCGCGAGCACCGCAGCGCGTGCAGGGCTCTCGCAGAGCAGCAGGTCAGCCCATGCGCCAGCGGTGGCCGCAGTTGAGGCACGTGATGAACAGCGACATCGGCTCGTCCGCGGACCGCAGCTGCAGCTCCTGGTAGACCGTCTCCCTCTTTTTGCACTTGCCGCACTTGTACTGGTCCGTCATGGCCACCGGCTTCTCCTCGAACACGTGTTCGTCGCGGCGCAGCTTGGCGTCCAGGCACTCGCGCCAGCGCTCGGGGAAAACGTTCTCCGGCGCCAGGGCCGCCAGCTGGTCGGCGGGCACCTCGTTGTCCTGCAGCAGCCGCTCGCGCAGCCGCTGGTTGCCCACGTAGGAGCCCGGGTCCAGGTTCAGCACCACCGACCTCGCCTTGCTCGCGTACAGCCGGACGAAGCGCGGGTTGCTCCAGTTCTTCACGATGCGGTGCTGGCCGGCGCCGTGGATGGCCCAGTTGTAGATGCCGCGCTCCAGCGCGGCCGCGTGCCCCTCGTCGCCGCCGCAGGACTCCCGCAGCATGGCCAGCACGGCCTCCCGCTGCGTGGGCGTGGGCGTGGGCGTGGTGGACGTCGTCATGGTGGCGGTACAGTGTATAACCAGGAGGCCGCGTTCCTTTATCGTGTCACTGATTCCGCAGCACCATGAGGTCTCTGATGCGCCAGTGCTCCTTGGTGTCGTTGGGCAGCGTGCGCACGACGATGAAGGGCAGGCGTCCGGCATCCAGCTCCGCCAGCGCGATGGCACGGGCATCGTCAGTGGGCGCCGCCTCGACGCACGGCGCGGCGCCGCGCTGCAGCTGCTCGATGCGCATGGACAGCGCTGCCGTCTTCTCGTACTTGGTCAGCACGTTGCGCGTCACGTGCCTGCTGGGGTCGTAGTCGACGAAGATGTCGTTGTGGTCGGCGAGGAGGACCTTCGAAGAGGACGCCATCGTTAGCGCGTTGGCGCGTGTCCTTTGTTTATAGCTGACACCAAACTTTTTGGGACAGCCCCTCGAGCGGCATCGCGCTGCTGCTCGATACTTAAAGCTTCGCGACTAGACCAGGGTATGTCTGAGTACGCTTGCGTACGTGGCATCACATGCGGTGACTGTCCTCGTGACGTC
>JACCEA011295691.1_pt1 | contig 27096 bp, 19 predicted proteins | sample 7449851 | NCBI WGS metagenome assembly JACCEA01 (sample SAMN15323453, study PRJNA562643) | freshwater metagenome | isolation source: river surface water | place: USA:Blue River Watershed | collected 2017-08-18
AGCCGCGTCGTATCGCTGCGTCCAGCGTGGCCAAACGCATTGCCGAAGAACTCCAGACCCCGCTGGGCGAGGTCGTGGGCTACAAGGTGCGCTTCAACGACCGCCTGGGCAAGGACGCTTCGGTGAAGCTGATGACGGACGGCATCTTGCTGGCCGAAACGCAAAACGACCCGCTGCTCAAGGCTTACGACACGATCATCATTGACGAGGCCCACGAGCGCAGCCTGAACATCGACTTCTTGCTGGGTTACTTGCGTGAAATCTTGCCGCGCAGGCCCGACCTCAAAATCATCGTCACCTCGGCCACGATTGATGCCGACCGCTTTGCGCAACACTTTGCGTCGGCCAAGGGGCCAGCGCCGGTGCTGATGGTGTCGGGCCGTACCTTCCCGGTGGAGATGCGCTACCGCCCGTTTGAAGAAAAGCGCGACTACGACCTGAACAACGCCATCGCCGATGGCGTGGACGAACTGTGGGGCAACCCCTCGCAGCAGGGCGATATTTTGGTGTTCTTGCCCGGGGAGCGCGAAATTCGCGAAGCAGCCGACCACCTGCGTGCGCACCTGAGCCACAGCCCGGTGATGCGCGGGGCTGAGGTGCTGCCCTTGTTTGCGCGCTTGTCGCAAGCCGAGCAAGACCGTGTGTTCGACAACCACAATGGGCGGCGCATTGTGTTGGCGACCAACGTGGCCGAAACCTCGCTCACGGTGCCCGGCATTCGCTATGTGATTGACGCAGGCACGGCGCGCGTCAAACGCTACAGCTGGCGCAGCAAGGTGGAGCAGCTGATGGTGGAGCCCATCAGCCAAGCGGCGGCCAACCAACGCTCTGGGCGCTGCGGCCGAGTGGCCAACGGCATTTGCATTCGTTTGTATGACGAGCAAGATTTCAACGGGCGTACCCGATTCACCGATCCCGAAATTTTGCGTTCATCCCTGGCCGGGGTGATTTTGCGCATGAAGTCTCTGCACCTCGGTAACGTGGAGCAGTTCCCGTTTCTCGAAGCGCCGCGACCCAAAGCGATTGCCGATGGCTACCAGCTGCTCAGCGAGCTTGGCGCGGTGGACGACAACAATGAGTTGACCGACATTGGCCGCGAGCTGGCCAAGCTGCCGCTGGACCCCCGCGTGGGCCGCATGATTTTGGAAGCGCGCGACCGCAACGCCTTGGACGAAGTGCTCATCATCGCCTCAGCACTGAGCGTGCAAGACGTGCGCGACGGACCGCTGGAAGCGCAGGCGGCGGCCGATCAAGCGCACGCCAAGTTTGACGACGACCGCAGTTAATTCAGCGGCTACCTCAACCTGTGGAAGTGGCTTGAAAACTCACGCGGTGGCAAACCCCATTTGCCTGCCAGCATGAAGCAGCAAGTTGCCAGCAAGCAGCCACAAAGCAAGCCAGTCGCTTTGAAGGTGGGAACGACGGGCATGCCCACCGAGCACAAGCTGAGCAACCGCCAATACGAAGCGCTGCTGCGCCAAAACTTCATCAACGTGCGTCGCGTGCGCGAGTGGCGTGACACGCACACCCAGCTGCTGACCGTGGTGACCGAGCACAAATGGCGCATCAACACCTTGCCTGCCAGCTACGAGCAATTGCATCTGTCGATGTTGGCAGGTTTGCTGGGTAACGTGGGCTGCAAGCTGGAGGACGACGAGGCGTATTTAGGCGCGCGTGGCATCAAGTTTTACCGCCACCCGGGCGCGCATTTGCGCAAGAAACCAGGCCGCTGGATTGTGGTGGCCGAGCTGGTGGAGACCACGCGTTTGTTTGGGCGTGGCATTGCGGCCATGGAGCCGCAGTGGCTCGAGCAAGTGGGCGGGCACCTGCTGAAGAAGCAACTGCTCGACCCGCACTGGGAGAAGAAGGCTGGCGAAGTCAAAGCGCTCGAGCGTGCCACACTGTATGGCTTGGTGGTTTACAACGGCCGTCGTGTGAGCTACAGCAAGGTGGACTTGGTGGGCGCGCGCGAAATTTTTATTCGTGAGGCGCTGGTGGCAGGCGAGCTCGACACCAAGCTGCCGTTCCTCACGGCCAACCAAAAGATGATTGCGCAGGTGGAGGAGCTGGAACACAAGTCGCGCCGTCAAGACGTGTTGGTGGACGATGCCTTGATCTATGCGTTTTATGACCAGCAATTGCCTGCCGATGTGTGCAGCTTGGTCACGCTGGAGCATTGGTACCGTGACGAGGTAAAGCGCCAACCGCGCTTGTTACTCTTGAGTCGCGACGAGTTGATGCGACACCAAGCGGCAGGCATCACCACGCAGGCGTTTCCCAAAACCTTGCGCTTGGGCGGTGTGGATTGCACGGCCGACTATTTGCATGAGCCCGGTGATCCCAAAGACGGTTTGACGGTGACCGTGCCCTTGTTTGTATTGAACCAAGTGAACGAAGAACGTGCCGAATGGTTGGTGCCGGGCATGCTGAACCAAAAGGTGCATGCGTTGCTGAAAACCTTGCATCAGAAACCACGCTCGCGCTTGGTGCCATTGCCCGACAGTGCCGCGCGATTGACCGCCACTTTGTGTGACGAAGCCATGTTTGGATCGGGCTCATTGACCGATGCGTTGTTGAAGTTGGTGCGCGCGGAAACGCAGGTGGATGTGAAGCGCGCCGACTTCAAGCTCGACATGCTGCAACCGCATTTGTTCATGAACTTCCGTGTGGTGGACGAGCATGGTCGGCAGTTGGGGCATGGGCGAAACCTCGGTGCTTTGAAGGCTGAGCTGGGCAGTCAGGCGCGGGGGGCATTTCAGGCGTTGGCTGCTTTGAAGGGCGTGGGTACTTTGGGTGCGGGTGCTGCTTCTGGAGGTGATGTTCGCGTTGACGGGCTTGCGGCGTCGGCTGATGGGGCACAGCGGGCGCCTCATACTTTTCAGAAATCGTTGCCCGCTGCGCCCCATCAGCCAACACCTTCGGGGCGTGCAGCCCCTCATCGCTCAACGCCTTCGGGTGCTGCTGAGGCTGTTGCTTCGCCTGCGGATCAGCGCTATACGAGTTGGACGTTTGGTGAGCTGCCTGAGTTGATGGAGATTACCAAGGGCAAGCAAACGCTCATCGGTTTTCCGGCGCTGGTGGATGTGGGCGATGCGGTGTGCATCGAGGTGTTTGATGAGCCCGAGGTTGCGGCGACCAAACACCGTGCGGGCTTGCGTCGTTTGTTTGCAATACAAATCAAAGACGCCCTGAAGTACCTCGAGAAGAACTTGCCCGACCTGCAAAAGATATCGGTCGCGTACATGAGCTTGGGTACCTCGGATGAACTCAAGCAGCAGATTTTGGATGTTGCGTTGGACCGTGCCTTCTTGCTCGACCCGCTGCCTACCTGTGAGGCCGATTTCAAACGTCGACTCGACGAGGGCCGCGGGCGCTTGACCCTCATCGCCAATGAAGTGGCGCGCTTGGCAGGCTCGGTGCTGACCGAGTTTGCGGCAGCGAGTCGTAAAGTGAAAGACACCAAGATCAACCCCGACAGTGTGGCCGATGCGGCACAACAGCTGCAGCGCTTGGTGGGCAAACGCTTCATCACCGAAACACCCTACACCCAGCTCCAGCACTTTGCGCGCTACCTCAAAGCCGTGGTGCTGCGCCTCGATAAATTGCGTGCCGATGCAGCGCGCGACGCCACCAAGCTGGCCGAGCTCAAACCACTCGAGCAAAAGTATTGGCGCTTGGTAGCCGAGCGCAAAGGCGTGACCGATGCGCGCATGCAAGAGTTCAGGTGGCTACTGGAAGAGCTGCGTGTGAGCTTCTTTGCGCAAGAGCTTCGTACGCCGCAGCCGGTGAGTGTGAAGCGGCTGGATAAGGCTTGGCAGCAGTTGAGTTATTGAGTTGCATGGCTCGCGCTGGGTAATCTCAAGCTTTGTTTCCGTGACGGCGCTGCAAACTTTGTATGTGGTCTAGATCCGTTTTGCCGCTGATTGCAAGCCGAGCGGTTTCAAGTCGTCCTACGCAAAATTGAAGCCGATTGGCCGACATGACTTCTTCAGTGCTGTTTCTCACATGTTCAATAAATTCACTGAGTGAAAAAACGCCTTGAGGGATGTCGGTCATGAACTCTGCTGGGCCAGCAAAAATGACGATCGGTTTGATCGCCGTGTGAGGTAAAAAATCTAAAAGATCTTGCACAGCACGCACGTGCCTTTGGTTCTGAAAGATGGGGTTTTGAAATTTAAATTTCGCATTGAAAAATGATTGCGTCCAGGTTGACTGCTCGGGGCTAGCAAAAATCCAGCCTCGGTAGTCCTTGGTTTCAATGACATACAGACCAAATCGGGATACCAAGATGTGATCAATCTGCGTGGTTCCATCTTTGAGTGGCAGGGTGACGTGGTTCAGAAGATGAAAGTCTGGTGAACAGAAGTTGGATCGAATTGCACGAGAAACAAGGGCCTCACCGCGGTTCTGGAAAGTCGTTAAGCGATATTTCTGGTGAAGACGCCCAAGCGCATAGCTGATTGCGAGCGCAATAAATAGCGGGACGTAAAGTTTGTAGCTCATTTTCAAAGATGACTTAAGAGCGATAGAAAAATTTCAGTGCAACGCAGCCAGTGCCGCTTCGGGCGCTTTGTCCAACACCTTCAGCAATGCCTTTGCTGCACCTGTTGGACTGCGTTTGCCTTGCTCCCAGTTACGGATGGTTTCTAGGGACACATCAATGCGCGTAGCGAATTCAGCTTGGCTGAACCCCAACCGACGGCGCACGCGACGCGCAAATTTGGCAGCGTCTTGCAGGGCGGCGGCATCGTCTTGCTTTGCATGTTGAGCAATTTGAGTTTGGGTGGTGGCGTCCAGCTTTCCCGTGTTGACGCGACCCACGCGCTCGTTGGTGGGAGTGTTGGCTTTAATCTTCATGCGTACCGTTTTCATACTGCTTGATCTCCCGTGCATTGGCTTTGCGAGCTGAGATGATGCGTGTGGCTTGCGGGCGAGGGGTGTAGATCACCACGAATATCCGCTTGTCAATCTCGCCTAGTAACTGGAAGCGTTCTTCGCCATAGCTGTACCGCAGGTCTTTGCGAATGAGGCGATATGGGTCAAAGAAAGCTTCGGCTGCATAGGCGAAGTCAAAACCTCGCTCCTCAAAACACGCTTTGCTTTTGGCTTCATTCCACTCGAAATTCATGGAGAGTGTAGGCCATTGGCCGACCTCTGGCAATCGCTCAAAATTCTCTCTAGAGCGAGATCGGGCATTGGATCTTCAGAAATTGAACATGCAGTTTTTGTATCTGCATGTCTGAGGTGGCGATTTAAGTGGCGCTTTTTAAAGCCGCGCCAAACGCCCAAGAGCCAACTTCAGTGTTTCATCTTTTTTGGCAAAGCAAAACCGCACCACGCGTTGATCAAACCCATCGGCATAAAAGGCCGAAAGCGGAATGGCTGCTACGCCAATTTCTGAGGTGAGCCATTTGCAGAAGTCGGCCTCACTCAAGTCTTTCTCAGGCACGCCCAATTTGTCGATGCGCACGCATTGAAAGTAGCTGCCTTCGGAGGGCAGCAATTCGAACTTGGTTTGTGCCAAGCCTTGGCGAAACAGGTCGCGCTTGGCGGCATAAAAAGCTGGCAGTTGCAAGTAAGGCTGTGGGTCTTTCAGGAACGCCGCCAAACCATGTTGCACCGGTGTGTTGACAGTGAACACGTTGAACTGATGCACCTTGCGGAACTCCGCGCTGTAGGCGGCAGGCGCGGCGACGTAACCAATTTTCCAACCTGTGACGTGGAAGGTTTTGCCAAAGCTGGACACGATGAAGGCGCGCTCGGCTAGGCCCGGAAAGCTCGATGCGCTGAGATGTTGCAGCGGGGCATAGACCATGTGTTCGTACACCTCGTCGCTGATGAGCACGATGTTGGTGGGGGCGAGCAGTTCTTGCAGCTTCAGCGTTTCCTCGCGCGTCCACACGGTGGCGCTGGGGTTGTGTGGGCTGTTGACGATGATGGCGCGGGTCTTGGGGGTGATGGCCGCTGCGATTTTGTCGAAGTCAGGGCGGAAGGTGCCAGGGGTGAGTGGTACGCGTACGGCCACGCCGCCTGCCATGTCGATGTTGGGGATGTAGCTGTCGTAGCAGGGCTCTAGCACGATGACTTCATCACCCGCACGCACCACAGCCAAGATGATGCTGAGGATGGCTTGGGTGGCGCCTGCCGTGATGGTGATTTCGCTGGTGGGGTCGTAGCGGTGTTGGTACAACGACGCAATTTTGTCGGCCACTGCTTCGCGCAGGGCGGGCACGCCCGTCATGGGTGGGTATTGGTTGAGGCCATGGGTCATGGCGTCGTTCACGCAGGCTACCAGCTTGGGGTCGCAGTCAAAGTCAGGGAAGCCTTGGCCGAGGTTGACGGCGTTTTTCTCAGTGGCCAAAGCCGACATGACCGTGAAGATGGTGGTGCCGATTTTGGGAAACTTGGTGTCGAGGTACGGTGTGGTCATCACAGGGCTCACATATTGAAATCAGTCGGATGGCCGTCGAGTGCCTTCATGATGAGGTTGCGGTCAAGGCGGTCGCTCAAGAGCGCGGCAAAGTCATACACAAAGTGGCGAATATAGGCGCTGCGCTTGAACGCAATACGCGCCACATTTTTGCCAAACAGTTGCGAGGCGGGGCGCGCCACCAGGTCATCGTCCAGGCCGTCTTTCACGGCCATTTCGGCCACGATGCCCACGCCCAAACCTAAGCGCACATAGGTCTTGATCACGTCAGAGTCAATCGCTTCGAGGGCGATGCGTGGCGTTAGGTTCTTCGCTGCAAAGGCTTTGTCAATGCGGGTGCGGCCCGTGAAGGAAGGGTGGTAGGTGATGATGGGTTCAGACGCCAAGTCTTCGAGCGTGATGCGCACTTTGCCTGCGAGCGGGTGTGACTTGGGGATGACCAACATGTGTTCCCACTCGTAGCAAGGCAAGGTGACCAGCTCAGGGTATTCGGAGAGCGACTCAGTGGCAATCCCAATCTCGGCCACTTCATCCATCACCATTTGTGCCACTTGCGCGGGCGCGCCCTGGTGCAGGCTGATGTTGACATTGGGGTAAGTTTCGCGCAGCTTGGCCACGGGCACGGGCAGCACATAGCGGGCTTGGGTGTGGGTGGTGGCGATCGAGAGCGTGCCACTGTCTTCGGCGCTGAACTGTTCGCCAATGCGCTTGAGGTTGCCCACTTCGCGCAAAATGACTTCGATGCTGCGCAGCACATGCTGGCCTGGTTCGGTCACGCGCTTGAGGCGTTTACCGTGGCGAGAGAAGATTTCGATGCCTAGCTCTTCTTCCAGCTCAATGATGGCTTTGGACACGCCAGGCTGTGAGGTGTGGAGCGACTTGGCCACCTCGGTGAGGTTGAGGTTGCGGCGGACGGCTTCTTGGACGAAACGGAACTGATGTAGGTTCATGACTTGGCTGGGTAATTTGCCAATCATTATGCCTTGCGCATCTAACTATTCGTTTCTTTATGCCTTAGTATTCTCTGGCTTGACGTTGGCTTGACCCAGCGCGATGTCAGCCAGCAAATCGAGCAGGGCTGCTTGTTCGCCCACAGCGGGCTGGCAGCTGATGTCAACCGAGGGGTGGCTAACCTTTAGCTCGGTGATGAGCTGAGGCAAGTCTTCGCGGGCATGACGCCCGACGCCCAAGAACATAGGGACCACGCACAGGCTGGTAGCACCTTCAGCGACCAAAGCATTGGCTACATGGGGCAGGTCGGGCTCGGTCAGTTCTAAGTAGGCACACCGCACCACGGTGCTGGGTGCGCGCTGGGTAATGCGCTCGGCCACGGCCTGAATGGGCTTGTGCCAAAGCGGGTCGCGTGAGCCGTGCGCAAACAAAATGATGGCGTGCATAAAACCTTATTGGCGAATCACCAGCCAGCCAAAAGCGGCCAGAGAGGCTAGGGTATACAGCATCCCGGGCGCTGCGGCTGCAAACCACGGTGCCCAAGCGTTGATATTGCCCACGTAACTTGACACGTTGTTGAGCAAGAAAAAGCTAATGCCCGCCAATACGCCGCCAAATACATGGCTGGCAATGTTGCCACTGCGGAAATGTAAATACGCAAACGGCAGGGCGAGCACGACCATCACCAAACAGCTGAGGGGGTAAAACACTTTCTTCCAGAACTCAATTTCAAAGCGTTGGGTGGTTTGGTTGTTAGCGCTCAGGTGGCGGATGTACTGAAACAAGTCAATCGTGCGCATGCGGTTGGGTTTGAGCAGTGCGACCGAAATCATTTCGGCAGAGATGTCTGTGGGCCAGCTTTGTTCGTTGACGTGTTGGCGCTGCAAGGTGTTTTCACCTTTGAGCTGATTGCGCTCGACTTGGTACAAATTCCACGAGTCGTCGTTCAAAATTTCGGCTTTGTCGGCCTTGATCAGAGCAGACCAGTTGCCGTCTTTGTCAAACTCAAAAATGCGAATGCCTTTTGGGTTGCCATCGCTGGTGATGGTGTTGATGTTGACAAAGATTTTTCGATCGCCTTGGGTTTCTCGGAGCCAAGCGCCTGTTTGGCCTACCTTGATTTGTGACCCCATGTATTTGACCTTGAGAAATTGGCCATAGCGGTCGCACAAAGGTGATATGTAGTCGCCTACAGCAAATGTAAAAATCACAAAGCCTAGGCCAAGCCCAATCAAATTGCGAAGCGCAAGCGTGGGGCCTAAGCCGCTGGTACGCAAGATGGTGAACTCAGAGCTTTGCGCCAGTCGGGCCATCACAAAAATCGTGCCGATCAGCACAGAGATGGGCATGAGGTCATACATGCGACTGGGGACGAGCAAGAGGACAAACATGAAGGCATGTTTCAGTTCGTACGTGCCGTTGTTTTTGCCCACGTGTTGCAGTTCATCGACAAAGTCAAAGAAGAAAAACAAAGCCAGGAAACAAACTGTGACAAATGCCACTGCCACCACGACCTCGCCATAAATGAGTCTGCGGATGGTTTTCATTTGGACGCAACCTTACTGGGGGACTGCAGGAGGAGCTGCCGCCAACTCCAGTTGTTGTGTCGAACCATGAGCCACGTCAGGGCGATCAAAAAAACACCGCCGTGCAACACCATCAGCATGGGTAAGAACTGAAATTTGCCACTGCCTACCCAGCTTTGACTCATGTTGATGAAGTTGTAGTAAGTGACAAAAGCAAACAGCGCAAGCGCTAGGTTGCCGCCTCTGCCGACACGGTGGTTGGCACTGGTGATGGCAAGCGCGATGAGGAGTAAGTTAAAGGCCGCAAACATCAATCCCAGTCGCCAAGCCAGTTCACCCATGTTGCGCTTGGTCGGGTTGCTGAGTAGATCCCAGCTGGAAATTGCTTTGGGCGGGATGGCTTCAGTTTCCTCAAAGGGTTTGCTGATGCGCGTTCCGTATTCATGAAAAACGCTGATTTTGATTTCTTGCTCACCCGTGGTTTGCTCGACCCGTTGGCCATTGTTCAGTATCAAAAACTGTTCGTCTTTGATGGTTTCAACATGCCCCGTTTTTGAGGATGTCATGGATTGCTTGCCATGGTCGTTGGACGAAATGAAAACGTTTTTTCCTTCTTTGTTGTCTGGGCTTTCCTTGTCAACAAAAAATACGCGCAGGCCATTGGCCGACTCTTGAAATTGACCAGGGGCGACGCGTTCTAGATCGCCACGGCGCTCGAATCGGTCTTTGAGTTCGCTCACGCGTTGGTTAGACCATGGCCAGACGACCAGCACCAAAACACTCACACCAATCAGCATGGGCCATGCAAAACGAAGAATGGGCGAAAGCAAAGAACGCAGACCACGGCCACTGACCAGCCAAATTACCATTTCGCTTTCAAGGTACATGCGTGACAAGGTGCCCACGACCGAAATGAACAGGCTCATGGTGAGCACGGTGGGGAGATGCCCCATGATGGTGTAGCCCATGACCAAGCTGATTTCCGCAGGGTTCACGCTGCCACTGGATGCTTGGCTCAGGGTGCGGATGAGCATCATCGTCATCACAATGGTGAGCAAGACGATGAGGGTGGCACCAAAACTGCGGGCCAGCTCTTTACGAATGGAGGAATGGAATAACATCAGCGACAGAGGAAAACCGCAATTATGAACTTCGAGCTCAAGACCCTAGATTTACACACAGCAGCCGCCCATAAAACAGATGCGCTGATTATCTTGGTATCCGCCAAGGACAAACCCACCGCAAGCGTTTTGTCTCAACTTATTTCTGACGCGCGCAAAAGCGGCGACATCGACGAGTCGCCCGCCAAGTTACTGTTGGTGTGGCAACCCCAGGGCGTGGCGGCTCAGCGTGTGGTGCTGGTGTCGTGTGCGGATGGCTCTGCGGCCCACGTGCGCAAAGCCGTGGCAGCGGCAGTGGGGGCTGTGAAAACAGCCAAGCCCGCGCACATCACCGTATGTTTGGCCGATGCTGCGGACCAGCGCTTGCAAGCGGCTGCTCAAGCCGTTGCGGATGCGAGCTATGTGTACACCGCTACCAAACCCTCGGCCCAAGCATCTACCCTCAAGCGCGTGGTCTTGGCGTTGCCTACCGCCGAGAAAACCAAAGCCGCCAAAGCTGCCTTCGAATTAGCCAAAGCCCAAGTGGCAGGTGTGTCGCTTGCCAAAGAGTGGGGCAATCGTCCTGCCAATCACGCCACGCCCACGCATTTGGCCAAGGTCGCGCAAGACTTGGGCAAAAAAGCGGGCATCAAATGCCAAGTGCTTGGCCCTAAAGAAATCGAAAAACTGGGCATGGGGTCGTTCGCCGCCGTGGCGCGTGGCTCGGTGGAGCCTTTGCGTTTCATTGTGTTGCAGTACACGGGCGCAGCGAAGTCCGTCGCACCCACCGTCTTGGTGGGGAAGGGCATTACTTTTGATACGGGCGGTATCTCGCTCAAGCCAGGCCCTGGCATGGACGAGATGAAGTTTGATATGTGTGGTGCAGCCAGCGTGTTGGGCACATTCGAAGCTCTGGCGCAGTTGAAGCCAGCCATCAATGTGGTCGGCCTCATTCCGACTTGCGAAAACATGCCTGACGGCACGGCCTTGAAGCCCGGTGACGTCATCACCAGCATGAGCGGCCAAACAATTGAGGTGCTCAACACCGATGCGGAAGGTCGTTTGATTTTGTGTGATGCCTTGACTTACGCCACGCGTTTCAAGCCTCGCGCTGTGATTGACATTGCCACGCTGACTGGTGCTTGTGTGATTGCACTGGGCCATGTGCGCAGTGGTTTGTTCTCTCCCTCTGATGAGCTGGCCAACGCCTTGTTGGCTGCTGGCGAAGCTGCGCTAGACCCTTGCTGGCGCTTGCCGTTGGATGACGAGTACGCTGAAGGTCTCAAGTCCAATTTTGCCGATGTGGCCAACGTGGCGGGACGCGACGGTGGCTCCATCACCGCTGCCAAGTTCTTGCAGCGTTTTGCCAAAGACTACCCATGGGCGCACTTGGACATTGCAGGTGCCGCTTGGAAGAGTGGCGCATCCAAAGGTGCGACGGGTCGCCCTGTGGGCTTGCTGCTGCAATACCTGTTGGGTACCGCCAAAGCCAAATGACCGAAATTGCCTTTCATTTCAACGCGCCCGACAAATTAGCCTATGCCTGCCGCTTGCTGCGCAAGGCGGTGGCCAGCGGTGCACGCGTGGTGGTGACGGGTGAGCCAGCTTCGCTGCAAGCACTGGACACCTTGCTATGGACGTTTTCGCCGCACGAGTTTGTGGCGCACTGTCGTGCGGGTAGCCCTGCCGAGCAATTGATGGCATCGCCCGTGGTATTGGCCGCCAAAATTGAAGGTGGCCCCGAACTTGCCCATCACCAAGTGCTGTTGAATTTGGGAGGCGAGGTGGTGGCGGGTTATGAGCGTTTTGAGCGCACCATTGAGGTGGTCAGCCTTGACGAAGAAGATCGCCAGAAGGCACGTCGGCGCTGGAAACACTATGCTGATCGCGGGTATTCCATCACGCGGCATGATCTGAAGTTGAAGGAAACTTCGGCCTGATTTTTTCTCACTGTTTTAACCCCTAGGAGTTCTTGCATGCATCTTTCTTTCAAATTGACAGCCGTTGCAACGTTGGTCGCCATCAGTGGTTTGGCTTTGGCGCAAGATCAAGTGGTCAAAATTGGCCATGTGGGCCCAGTCAGCGGTGCGATTGCCCATTTGGGTAAAGACAACGAGTGGGGCGCTCGTTTGGCGATTGAGGAACTCAATGCCAAGGGTGTCAGCATCAATGGCAAGAAAATCAAATTTGAATTGGTGGCGGAAGACGACGCAGCTGATCCTAAACAAGGCACAGCCGCTGCTCAAAAATTGGTGGATGCCAAAGTCAGCGGCGTGATTGGCCACTTGAACTCTGGCACAACCATCCCCGCCTCCAAGATCTACAGCGATGCGGGTATTCCTCAGATTTCGCCATCCTCCACCAACCCCAAGTACACACGCCAAGGCTATAAGACGGCCTTCCGCGTGGTGGCTGATGATGTGCATTTGGGGGGCACCTTAGGTCGTTATGCGGTCAACGAACTCAAAGGCAAATCTATTGCCGTGATTGATGACCGTACAGCTTATGGCCAAGGCGTGGCCGAAGAGTTTGAAAAGGCAGTGAAGGCCGCTGGCGGCAATTTGGTGGGCCATGAGTTCACCACTGACAAAGCCACTGATTTCATGCCCATCTTGACCACCCTCAAGGGTAAGAAACCAGACATTATTTTCTTCGGCGGCATGGACGCGGTGGGTGGCCCCATGATGAAGCAAATGAAGTCCCTAGGCATCAAAGCCAAGTTCATGGGGGGCGATGGTATTTGTACCAACGAAATGATCAAGCTCGCAGGGGACGCCATGGCTGACGGTCAGGTGGTGTGCGCTGAGGCTGGCGGCGTGGACGGCGCTTTGAAAAAGGGCATGGATGATTTTGGAGCCAAGTTCAAAAAGCGCTTCAACGACGATGTGAAGCTGTATTCCCCCTATGTGTATGACGCTGTTTTTGTGATGGTGGACGCGATGCAACGTGCCAAGTCGACAGAGCCCGCCAAGTACCTGCCTGAATTGGCTAAGACCACGGGTTACAAAGGCGTGACGGGCACAATTTCGTTTGACGCCAAGGGCGACATCAAGAACGGTGCTCTGACGCTTTACACCTTCAAAGCGGGCAAGCGTGACCAGATTGCGGTTGTTCGTTAAGCTTTTTTGAGCTGCTGTCTTGTAAAAAAACCACCTTCGGGTGGTTTTTTTACAAGTTTTTAATATTGGAAATCCTATATAAATCAATGACTTAAACTATTATTTTTAATTTGAACTTAATTTTTTTTTGAAATCTGTCCACCGAATGAAACCCTGAGGCGTTGATTTCTCACTAAGTTCTCAGGAGCCTAAATTGGATAAGTCAGTAGTTCAGACCGAATCGCCAAATGTTGCCGTGGAGCGCCGCTTCAAAATCGTGTCTTGCGAAAAGACGGGCATCAAAGCAACATTCGATCGCATCCGCGCACAGCTTGCGCAAGAAGCCGAGCAGCGTAGCCGTCCTGCTTCACGCATGTACTCTGGGTTCCGCGCCGTCAAAGCCTAATCCCATCCCCTCATTGTGAAAGAGCGCCCCAAGGGCGCTCTTTTTTTTGTTTGCATGCTAATTAGTTATTTTTCTTTTAAATTCAATAATTTATACGCCTTGCGGTGTATGGCTCGATTTTGTTAATTTGCGGATAATCTCGCGCGATTACTCATTAACGCGAGGTTGTTTTGTTTTCTAAATTTACTAAATTCTTTTCAACCGATATTGCCATTGACTTAGGCACGGCCAATACACTGATTTACACCAAAGAGCACGGCATTGTGCTGGACGAGCCTTCGGTGGTGGTGATTAAAAAAGAAGGCAAGTTCAACGGCAAAACCTCCGTGCTCGCTGTGGGCAATGATGCCAAAGCCATGTTGGGTCGCGTACCTGCAGGTATCGAGGCCATACGCCCCATGAAAGACGGTGTCATCGCTGACTTCACAGTGACTGAGGTGATGCTCAAGCACTTCATCAAGCTGGCGCATCCACACATGTTGTTCAAGCCCAGCCCACGCATTGTGATTTGCGTGCCTTGTGGTTCGACGCAAGTCGAGCGCCGCGCCATTCGCGAATCAGCCTTGGGTGCTGGCGCGTCCGAGGTGTACCTGATTGAAGAGCCCATGGCTGCTGCGATTGGGGCTGGTTTACCTGTGACCGAGCCCTGTGGTTCGATGGTGGTGGACATTGGCGGTGGCACCACGGAAGTGGGCATTGTGTCCCTAGGTGGCATGGTTTACAAAAACAGTGCACGCATTGGTGGCGATAAATTTGACGAAGCCATCGTCAACTACATCCGTCGTAACTTTGGCATGCTCATTGGTGAGCAAACTGCCGAGCGCATTAAGAAAGAAATTGCCAGCGCGTTTCCTACAGGTGAAGTGATGGAGATGGAAATCACGGGCCGTAACCTGAGCCAAGGCGTACCGCAGAGTTTTGTCATCAGCTCTACGGAAATTTTGGAAGCGCTGACCGACACACTCAACAACTTGGTGTCAACCGTCAAGATCGCGTTGGAGAGCACGCCACCCGAGTTGAGCTCAGACATTGCCGAGCGCGGCATCATGCTCACAGGTGGCGGTGCATTGCTGCGTGACTTGGACCGTTTGATTTCTGAAGAGACAGGTTTGCCTGTGCTGATCGCGGAAGACCCACTTACATGTGTGGCACGCGGATGCGGTATGGCCTTGGAACAGTTACACAGCGTGAGTGGTATCTTCACGGCAGATTGACGCGGGCCACACGCAAAGCCCAGAGCTTGAGGGCTCTGGGTACGTCTGAGTTGTTATCCCAGTTCAGCAATAAGCTCAATTTCCACGCAAGCCCCCAACGGCAACTGCGCCACGCCAAACGCGCTGCGTGCATGCGTGCCTTTGTCGCCAAATACTTGGCCGAGGAGTTCGCTGCAACCGTTGGTGACCAAATGGTGCTCGGTGAAGTCGGGGCTGGAGTTGACGAGGCTCATCACTTTGACGATGCGCTTGACCTTGTTCAAGTCGCCCACGGCGGCGTGCAGTGTGCCCAGCAAATCCACCGCCACGGCGCGTGCAGCTTGTGCGCCCTCAGCCGTTTGCATGGTTTTGCCCAATTGGCCAGTCCACACTTTGCCGTCTTGCTTGGCAATGTGGCCGCTTAAAAAAACCAAATTGCCTGTTTGCACAAAAGGCACATAGGCTGCGGCAGGCACAGCCACAGGGGGCAGCGTGATGTTGAGGGCTTGGAGTTTGTCGTAAACGCTCATGGTGGATTCCTTGTTTGAATCCTTCGATTTTAAGAGTGCTTAGTTTTGGCTTTGTGACTGTGACTGCGACTGTGATTGGGACCGTGCTTGAGACGGCGTTAGGACAGATGTGGCGGCCAGCTCAGAAGCGGGTTGCACTGTTACACCCACTTCAAGCGTGTGACTTGCGCCGCCATGAATCACCCCACGCACAGGCGATACGTCGGCGTAGTCGCGGCCAATGGCTAAGGTCACATAGTCGATGCCAGGTGAACTCAGGCCCCAGCGGTTGTTGGTGGGGTCAAGGTCAAACCACTGGCCGTGGGTGGCGAGTGCACCCGTCTTGGCGGTCTCAGCTGCATCGTCCAAGTCGTTGGGCACATAGACCGACACCCATGCGTGTGAGGCATCGCTGCCAATCAAACGGGTTTGGCCTTCTGGTACTTCGGTCACCAAATAACCACTCACATAACGCGCGGCCAAACCTTGTGTGCGCAGGCAGCCAATGAGGATATGGGCAAAGTCTTGGCACACGCCTTTGCGTCTTTTCAGCGCTTCGAGCGCGGGCGTGTTGATGTCGGTACTGGCTGTCTCGTAGGTGAACTCTTGGTGAATGCGCGTCATCAAATCACACGCGGCCACCAACACAGGGCGGGCAGGGGTGAAACTGGCGCGTGCGTATTCGGCAAAGTCGGGGTGCGGCTGCACATAGGGCGAGGCAAATACGTATTCGGTAGCCGCGTCCCACGCCGCGCCTGAGTGGTACACAAAGTGCTCGCGCACGTTTTCCCACGCAGGCGTGGTCAAGGCTTGCTCATGCGAGTAAGGCATGAAGTGTGTGTCTACCGTGCTCTTGGCCGTGATGCTGAGTATGTCGTGCACCACAGGCAGTGAGAAGAAGGTGCGGTTGTTGCCAAACACATCCACATGTGTGCTGGTGGCTGCTGGTGTGGGCGTGATGTGCAGCTCGGCGTGTTGCACGGTTTGTGCGGCATCGCTGCGCGGCAGCAAATGTGCCATGTGTTGCGCAGTGTTGACCTGTGGCACATAGTGGTAAGTGGTGGTGTGGGTGATGTAGAGCAACATGCTTAGGCTCCCACACTATCGGCATGGTCCGTGTGGCTGAAATAGCGCGCAGTGATCGCGTCCGACACCTGCCACGCGGCTTGCATGCATTCGGTCAGGCAGGCGCGCAGTTGCGGATGGTGGCCTACCTCGTTGGATGTGCACAGTTGCTCTAGGTCGGTCTGCTTCAAGTCGGGCACCAAGCGGGCCAGTGCATCGGGCTCGCCCATGGGGGTGTCGGCCAGCTTGGACAGGCGGCCACGCAGCGTGCGCGCCACCCACGCCAGCGAGCGCGGGTTGTCGTTGTCTTGCACCAGCAGCTCAATGAGTGGGGCGAGTTCGCGGCTTTGTTGGTACTGCGCTTGGAAGGTGATGGTGCTGTCAAACAACGACAACAATGCTGCATAGTGCGAGCTGTTTTCATCAGCGTTGTTGGCTTCATCACCCGTGGTTTCAAACGCGCCCACTTCCACCGCCAAATCGAGCGCCGACGACAAAAAGCCCAAGCGTTCCACGTGGCGGCCAATGCTCAGAAGTTGCCAGCCGTCGTCGCGTGTCATGCGGTCGGTTTGTGCGCCAGTGATGGCAGCGAGTGCCGAGCTGGCGGCATCTAACGCTTGCAGGGCTTGTACGGCAGAGAACTCGCGTTGCGAACCCGACAACGCGCAGTCGGCGCTGAACTGATCCACGCAATGCACGATGGCGTTCCAGTGCTCGGGCGATAAACGCTCGCGCAGTGATGACGCGGCTTGATGCAACGCACGCAAGTTGTAGCCCACGCTGGTGCTGTGGTCGTCTTGGTCGAGGCAGGCAATGAGTGTGCGTTCAAACACGCGGCGACGTGCGCCCATGCTCGGTGTGCTGGTGGCTTTGTCTTCGCCCGCTGTGTGGGCTGACGGCACACCCGCGGGTACCAAGCCTTGGCGTTGGGTCAGCAACTGCAACCAGGCCCACAGGCTGCGTGAGGCGGGGGCTTCGCCATTCAAAGCTTCGATACACAGGCGCACCAAGCGCACCATGTTTTCGCTGCGCTCGGTGTAGCGACCAAGCCAATACAAGTTTTCCGCCGCACGGCTGGTCACCATGCGTTCGCGGTGTTTGAAACCTGATGAGGCGTTGTACTTGGGCAGCAAGCTGCTGCGGTCGACGTCGGCTTCGGTTTGCACCCACACATCGGCACTGCTGCCGCCGCGTTGCATGGATGCAATTTGTGCATGGGGTGCGGCAATACGTGCCAAGCCACCAGGCAACACGCGCCATGAGTCTTTGCCATCTCTCAATGCGAACACGCGCAGCATGACCGATCGTTGCACCACGCCTTCGGTGGTGTTTTTCCAGGTGGGCATTTGTGACAGCGGTGTGTAGGCCTGCAAGGTGTAGCGGTCGGGCTGGCGGGTGATGCGGCCCACCCACTCGTCGCGTTGTGCTTGGGTGAGGGTGCGGCCTAAGGTAGCGTCAAACGTGCCGTGCGTGGCTGAGCCTGGGTAAGTGGGTTTGATGGCCATGTGTTCAAGCTGCGGCAGCACCGAGGCCAGGGCTGCACGCTCGCCGCACCACCAGGTGTCAAGTGCGGGCAGTTGCAGTTCTTCCCCCAGCAGTTTTTCGCTCAGTGCAGGCAAGAAGCCCAACAAAGCAGGTGACTCTAAAAACGCGGAGCCTGGTGCGTTGGCCACCACCACGTTGCCCGCACGTACAGCTTGCAGCAAGCCAGGGATGCCCAAGGTGGAGTCAGAGCGCAACTCAAGCGGGTCTAAAAATTCATCATCCAAACGCTTGAGCAAAACATGCACAGGCTCTAGGCCACGCAGCGTGCGCAGGTACACGCGCTCGTCACGTACCGTCAGGTCATGGCCTTCAACGAGGGTGAGGCCGAGGTAACGCGCCAGGTAGGCGTGCTCAAAGTATGTTTCGTTGTAGGGACCAGGCGTGAGCAAGGCCACGTGTGCATTCGCCCCTTCAGGGCTGTGCGCTTTGAGGGACTCGACCCACACGCGGTAGGTAGCAGCCAAGCGTTGGATGTTCATGGCCTCAAACGCTTGTGGGAACTGGCGCGAAATGAGCAAACGGTTTTCTAGCAAATAGCCCAAGCCCGAAGGTGCTTGCGTGCGTTGCGACACCACAGCCCAGTGGCCATCGGGGCCACGCGCCAAGTCAAATGCAGCAATGTGCAAATGCGTGCCACCCACAGGAGCCACGCCGTGCATGGCACGCAAGTAGCCGGGGTGGCCTTGCACCAAGGCGGGGGGAATCATGGCTTCGCGAATCAGCTGCTGTGGGCCATACACATCGGCCATCACGCGCTCTAGCAAACGGGCGCGTTGCTTCACGCCCACTTCAATGTGCTGCCAGCTGTCGGGTGTGAGGATGAGCGGGAACAAGTCCAACGCCCAAGGCCGCTGCGGGCCACCTTGGCTGGCGTACACGTTGTAGGTGATGCCGTTGTCGCGCACTTGGCGTGCCAGGGTTTGGGTGCGACGGTCAAGGTCATCCAGGCCCGTGCTGCCAAGCTGTTCAAAAAACGTGCGCCAAGGTGATGACAGCTCTTGTGCGTCTGTTGCTGACTCAAGAGCTTTGGCCGCTGATGCAGCGACAGGCGAACACTTGCCTTGCAGCTCGTCAAAGTGCCCGCTGTCGGCGGGATGTGCGAGACCCTTCACCACGTCCAACAAACGCGGTAACGCCACAGACCCAGCAGGAGATGAAGAAGGCTTTTGCACAGTGGCTGCATTGTCTCACCGCCTTTGGGTTGTGGCATGGCTCAGTGGCTGTTGTGTGGGGTACTCAGTTGCGTCGCAAATCCAGCGTGAAGGGGAACTCTTTGCTGGCAGGCACCCCCACGGTAGCTTGCGGCACATCCAACTTGCCTGGCGTGTGACCCAGCGGGAAGAAGCGCGACAAGCGGCGGCTCTCCGCCTCATACGCGTTGACGGGGAAGCTGTCGTAGTTGCGTCCGCCTGGGTGCGCCACGTGGTACTGGCAGCCGCCCACTGAGCGCTTCATCCAGGTGTCCACAATGTCAAACGTGAGCGGCACATGCACACCAATGGTGGGGTGCAAGGCCGATGAAGGTGCCCATGCACGGTAGCGCACACCCGCCACGTATTCGCCCACCGTGCCTGTGGGCTGCAGGGGTAAAGGGCGGCCGTTGACGGTGAGGGTGTGGCGGCTCGGGTTGAGGCCCGCCACATGCACCTCGATGCGTTCGAGCGACGAATCCACATAGCGTACGGTGCCACCACTCGATCCTTCTTCGCCCATGACGTGCCAAGGCTCTAAGGCGTTGCGCAACGTGAGGTTGATGCCCAGTGTTTGCAAATCGCCCACGCGTGGGAAGCGGAATTCAAAGTGCGGGGCAAACCATGCGGGATCGAATTGAAAACCACAGTCGCCCAGCTCAGTGAGTACGTCGTCAAAGTCGGCTTTGACGAAATGCGGCAGCAAGAAACGGTCATGCAGCTCGGTGCCCCAGCGCGTGGCGGGTGCTTGGTAGGGCGTTTCCCAAAAGCGAGCCACCAGCGCACGCAGCAAGAGCTGCTGCACGATGCTCATGCGCTCGTGCGGCGGCATTTCAAACGCGCGCAGTTCGAGCAAGCCCAAACGCCCAGTGGACGAATCGGGCGAGTACAGCTTGTCGATACAAAACTCACTGCGGTGTGTGTTGCCTGTGACGTCAATCAGCAAGTTGCGCAGCGTGCGGTCAACCAACCAAGGTGGCATGTCTGCACCGTATTTCTCGCGGTTCTTTTGGATCTCCGCCAGTGCAATTTCGAGTTCGTAAATCTGGTCATTACGCGCTTCGTCCACACGTGGGGCTTGGCTGGTCGGGCCAATGAACATGCCGCTGAACAAGTAGCTCAAGCTGGGATGGTTATGCCAATACAAGATGAGCGAGGCCAGCAGCTCGGGCTTGCGCAAGAAGGGGCTGTCTGCAGGTGTGGCACCACCCATGACGATGTGGTTGCCACCACCCGTGCCAGTGTGGCGACCGTCGGTCATGAACTTCTCGGCAGACAGGCGCGACTCAAATGCCGCTTTGTACAAGAACTCGGTGTGGTCCACGATGTCCAGCCAGTTGTGGGCGGGGTGGATGTTGACCTCAATCACGCCTGGGTCGGGCGTGACTTGCAGCACTTTCAGGCGCACATCGCGTGGGGGCGGGTAGCCTTCCAACACAATGCGCACGCCCAAGTCTTCTGCGGTGGCTTCGATGGCGCTGAGCAGTTCTAGGTAGTCTTCCAAGTTACCCAATGGCGGCATGAAGACATAAATCAAACCTTGTGGGTTGTCCATTGCCTTCAACTCAACGGCAGGCCCGTTGGCGCGAGATGGGTCGCGCACCTCTACGCAAATGGCGGTGCGGGTAATCCAATGTGCCGATTGGTCTTTGGCAGGCACGGGGTGCAGGGTGCCTGGCACAAAACCGTCTTGGCCCATACCAGTTTGCAGACCCACCGTGCCGCCTTGCGCTAAGCCACCGCCCGCTACGTGCGTGTTGATGTGGTGGCCTATGTTTTGATCAAAGTGCGTGTGGCGTGCATGGTGCGAATACTGCGCACGCAAAGCCGCAGCGTGGGGCAGAGGCTTGCGTTCGGCAAAGTGGTCTTGCTCAATGGCGTAGGGGTAGTCGGCTTGGCTGACCCACGGCAATGAGTCGAGCGGCAAGCGCAGGCCCATGGGCGAGTCGCCGGGCACGAGGTACATGCGCTCGTCACGCAAGAACCAAGGGCCCGTGCTCCAGCGCGGGCCACCCGCCACTTCGCCTGCTTTGAGGGGCAGCACATAGCCCACGGTCTTGTCGAGGCCTTGGCTGAACACGCGGCGCAGGCGCACACGTTCCATCTCGTCGTCGAGCTTGGCATCAAACGGGTCGACGTTCACGGGCAAGCGGCGCTCGCGCCACAGGTAGTACCACGTGTCCTCATAGCCTGGGGTGATGTATTGGCTGTCCAGCCCTAGCTTGTGCGCGAGGGTTTGCGTGAAGCGTTGCGCGTCTTCTGTGGTGTAGCTGCTGGGCACACGTTCGTCCGCAAACAAATCGGGGTTGTGCCAACATGGGTGGCCATCGGTGCGCCAGTAGATGCCTAGCGCCCAGCGTGGTAGCTGCTCGCCTGGGTACCACTTGCCTTGGCCGAAATGCAAAAAGCCGCCATCGCCATACTCGGCACGCAGCTTGTGCACCAATTCGGTGGCAAAGCCGCGTTTGGTCGGGCCCAGTGCATCGGTGTTCCATTCTGGTGCGTCTCGGTCATGCACACCCACAAAGGTGGGTTCACCGCCCATGGTCAATCGCACATCACCTTCCACCAAGCGGCGGTCCACCTCGTCACCCAAGGCCAGCACCTCCATCCATTGATCTTCGGTGTAGGGCTTGGTCACGCGGGGCGACTCCATCACGCGGGTGACTTTCATCTCGTGGCTGAACGTCACCTCTGCTTCGTCCACCAAGCCTTCAATCGGCGCGGCACTCGATGGCTGCGGTGTGCAAGCCAGCGGAATGTGGCCCTCGCCAGCCAATAGGCCCGATGTGGGGTCTAGGCCAATCCAGCCCGCGCCTGGCAGGTACACCTCGCACCAAGCATGCAAGTCAGTGAAGTCCACCTCGGTGCCGCTGGGGCCATCAAGTGACTTCACATCGGGCGCGAGTTGAATCAAATAGCCCGATGCAAAACGCGCCGCCAAGCCACAGTGACGCAACAGGTTGACCAACAACCATGCGCTGTCGCGGCACGAGCCGCTGCGTAGCGTCAGCGTTTCTTCGGGCGTCTGCACACCTGGCTCCATGCGGATGGTGTACGCAATGTCTTCGTGCAGTTTGCGGTTGAGGTTCACCAAAAAGTCGATGGTGCGAATGGGCTCACGCTTGATGGCCTTGAAGTCGATGCTTTTGAAATAGTGCTTGAAATTGGGTGTGAAGCGGTTGGTCACCAAGTAGGGGGCCAGCTCTTGGGCCGAGGTGACGCCATAGGCGAAGGGGAACTTTTCGGCGTGGGGCTCTAGGAAGAAGTCGAACGGGTTGTACACCGCCATTTCCACCACCAAGTCCACCGTGACCTTGAACTCGCGCGTTTTCTCGGGGAACACCAAGCGGGCTTGGTAGTTGGCAAAGGGGTCTTGCTGCCAGTTGATGAAATGCTCGGGCTCGACCTTGAGCGAGTAGGAAATCACGTTGCTGCGGCAGTGCGGGGCAGGGCGCAGGCGAATGACCTGCGGGCCTAACTCAACCGGTCGGTCGTAGCTGTAATGGGTGACGTGGTGAAGTGCGGCATGGATAGACATGCAGTTTGACTAGCAAGACACGCGCCAAGCCTTTTTGCGCCAAAGCGGTGCCATTTTGGTGCGCGTGTTTGCTCAAGTTTTCTGCACCCCTGCCGATACCCTAGGCAAGTCAGTTTTATCTTTGATACCCACCATGCGCTCACGCCATTTTTCTGTTGTTGCTTTCGTGTTGACCAGCCTTCTGGCTTGGGCCGCGCCTGCTGCGGCCGAGTGGAGCGAGCTGATCAAAGAAGACGAAGCCACGTATTACTTTGACAAAGAAGCGGTTATGCCTGTGCATGTGTCGCGTTACGCATGGGTTCTGACCGATTTGCCCAAGGCCGACAAAACGCCGACGGGTGAAAGCTACAAGTCAATGATGTTGCGCGTGCGCATGTACTGCAAGAACGACACCGTGGTGCGCCTGTCGGTGAGCTACTTTGATAAACCAATGGGTAAGGGCAAAGAAGTGGCATCGGACGATGTACATGAGTGGCGCCCACGTGAATACCCGATTCGACCCAATACGTATTTGGCTGCTCTAAAGAAAGAAGTGTGCGGTTCTAAAGCTGCCGCGGGCTAAACCCCAGCTGACTACCCTTTGGATGCATCAAGCCCCTGCCGCATGGTGGGGGCTTTTTAACTTGTGAGTGGGTATTTCCCACGGGCCGCTGCGTTGGGTTGAACATGCGGCCATGTTTTCTGTCATCACATCTATCACCTTGGGCTGGATAGCGGGCACGGCACTGCAGTTGCAGCAGGGGCAGCTGTGGGCGGGGAGTGTGTATTGGGGCTTGGGCACGGCAGTAGTGGTGCTGGCTTTTGTTTTTATTCGTTTCTTGCACGTATGGACAGGCGCTTGGGTACAAGCCGCTGTGTGGGTTGCGGTATCGGGGGTGTTGGCTTTTGCCCAAGCAGGTGCACGGGCCAGTCACTATGCGCAAGCGGCTTTGAAGCCCGCACTCGAAGGCCGCACCTTGCAGGTGGTGGGCATCGTGGCGAACTTGCCGCAGCGCATGGAAGACAGTGCGCGGTTTCGCTTTGAGGTGGAGTCCGCGCGCGACAGCGATGGTGCGCTGGTACAGCTGCCGCCTCAGTTGTTGCTGGGTTGGTATGGCAATCGACTCAATGGTTATGGTGGTCAGATCAACAGCGACGACAAGGTTCAAGCACCACCCGCTGATTTGCGCCCGGGCGACCGTTGGCAAATGGCGGTACGTCTGAAAGCACCGCACGGTCACATCAACCCGCATGGGTTTGACTACGAGTTGTGGCTGTGGGAGCAGGGTTTGCAAGCCACGGGCTATGTGCGCAACGGTGCCAAAGATGCAGCGCCGCAATGGCTAGGCAGCACATGGACCCATCCTGTAGAGCGGCTGCGCCAGCGCGTGCGCAGCGCCATTGATGCCCGTGTGGCCGACCGCGCGATGGCCGGCATTGTGGCGGCCTTGTTGGTGGGCGACCAAGCGGCGATCGAGCGGGCAGATTGGGATGTGTTTCGTGCCACGGGTGTGGCGCACCTCATGGCGATTTCGGGTTTGCACATCACTGGTCTTGCATGGCTGGTTGCCCTGTTTGTGGGCTGGCTGTGGCGGCGCAGCGATGTGTGGTCGCCCCGCAAGCCTTGGAGCTTGTGGCTACCTGCACCCATCGCGGCCAGTGTGTGTGCCGCGTGGGTGGCACTGGTGTATGCGATGTTCACAGGATGGGGCGTGCCTGCGCAGCGCACGGTGTGGATGCTGGGTGTGGTCACGTTGCTGCGGTGGTACGGCTTGCAATGGCCGTGGCCAGTGGTGTGGCTGAGCGTGTGTGCGGTGGTGCTGGCGCTAGACCCGTGGGCCTTGATGCAGGCGGGTTTTTGGTTGAGCTTTGTGGCCGTGGGGGTGTTGTTTGCCTCGGGGTCTATGCTCGATGAAACAAGTTCAGTAGGGGCTGTAGGGAAGGTGCGCGCCACTGCCCAGCGCATGTGGCACGAGCAGTGGTTGATGAGTGTGTGTTTGGCACCGCTGACTTTGCTGCTGTTTCACCAAGTGTCTGTGGTGGGTTTGTTGGCCAACTTGTTGGCCGTGCCTTGGGTGACTTTGGTGGTCACGCCGCTGTGCATGTTGGGGATGTTGCTGCCATTTGCTTGGGGTGTGGCGGCTGAGGCTTTGCAGGGTTTGGTGTGGGTGCTCAAAGCATGTGCGGGTGTGTCGTGGGCGCAATGGTCTGCGCCTGCTGCGCCCCTGTGGGCGGGGGCTGCTGCATTGGTGGGCATGGCGACGTGGGCGATGCGTGTGCCCATGTGGCTGCGGTGCTTTGGCGTGGTGCTGGTGCTGCCCGTGTTGAGCTGGCAAACCTTGCGCCCTGCGCACGGCACGTTTGAGCTGGTTGCCGCCGATATGGGGCAGGGCCATGCGGTGTTGGTGCGCACAGCCATGCACAGCTTGCTGTACGACACGGGGCCGCGCTATTCGGCGGAGACGGATGCAGGCCAGCGCGTGCTTGTGCCACTGTTGCGTGCCTGGGGTGAGCGACTAGACCGTATCGTCATCAGCCACCAAGACACGGATCACAGCGGCGGCGCGCCAGCGGTGATGGCCATGCAGCCGCAAGCAGATGTGCTGACCTCTATTTCGACCGAGCACCCGTTGCAACAGCTCGGCCACATGCAGCGCTGCGAGCGCGGGCAATCGTGGGTGTGGGATGGTGTTCAGTTTGAGGTGTTGCACCCGAGTGCGGCTGACTACGAGCGTAAGCTCAAACCCAATGCGCTGAGTTGTGTGTTGCGCGTGAGCGCGTACAACACATCGGCATTGCTGGCTGGCGACATCGAGGCCGCGCAAGAGCAAGACCTGTTGCAAAGCGGCCAAACCCTGAACGCTGATTGGTTGCTGGTGCCGCACCATGGCAGCGCCACCTCGTCGACACAAGTTTTTCTAGAAGCAGTCACTCCGCGTGTCGCCATCGTGCAAGCGGGTTATCGCAACCGCTTTGGTCATCCCAGGCTTGATGTGTTGCAGCGCTACACCGATTTAGGGGTGGATGTGGTGCAGACGCCTCGTTGTGGTGCATCGACATGGCGCAGCGAGCAACCCAAGTTGGTGCAATGTGAGCGAAATCAAAGACAACGATACTGGCAACACGTATTCTGAGACTTGGCACTCAATTTGCGTAAGAAAGGCCAGGAGTTCCTAAGATGCACAAGTTTGATGAAATGTACGCCCAGCTGCCGTTTATCGACAGCGCGGTGCGCCCCCACTACCGGAACTATTTGGACTGGCTCAAGCGCCAAGACCCACAAACCATGCGCGACAGGCGCGAAGAAGCCGAGATGATTTTTCGTCGCGTCGGCATCACCTTTGCGGTGTACGGCGACAAAGACGAAGACGGCGCAGGCACCGAGCGTCTGATTCCGTTTGATTTGATTCCCCGCATCATTCCCGCCCACGAGTGGACGAGCATGCAAAAGGGTTTGGTGCAACGGGTGAATGCACTCAACATGTTCATTCACGACGTGTATCACGAGCAGGGCATTCTTAAAGCAGGCATCATCCCGAGCGAACAAATTTTGAACAACGCGCAGTACCGTCCCGAGATGCGTGGGGTGGATGTGCCACACAAGGTGTATTCGCAGATCAGCGGCATCGACATCGTGCGCGCGCCTGATGCCCAAGGCAATGGCGAGTACTACGTGCTTGAAGACAACTTGCGCGTGCCCAGCGGCGTGAGCTACATGCTGGAAGACCGCAAGATGATGATGCGCCTCTTTCCTGAGTTGTTCAGCCAGCACCGTGTGGCCCCTGTGGCGCATTACCCAGACTTGTTGCTTGAGACCTTGCGAGCCAGCAGCCCATCCACCACCGACGACCCTACCGTGGTGGTGCTGACGCCCGGCATGTACAACAGCGCCTACTTCGAACACGCTTTCTTGGCGCAACAAATGGGCGTGGAGTTGGTGGAAGGCCAAGACCTGTTTGTGAGAGACGGCTTTGTTTACATGCGCACCACGCGTGGTCCCAAACGCGTAGACGTGATTTACCGCCGCGTGGACGATGACTTCCTTGACCCGAGCGTGTTCCGTGCCACATCCACACTCGGCTGCGCTGGGTTGATGGAGGTTTACAAAGCGGGCCATGTGAACATTTGCAACGCCGTGGGTACGGGCATTGCCGACGACAAGTCGATCTACCCCTATGTGCCGCAAATGATTGAGTTCTATTTGGGTGAGAAGCCCATACTTAACAACGTGCCCACTTTCCAGTGCCGCAAGAAGGAAGACCTCGACTACACGCTGGCGCATTTGAGCGAACTGGTGGTGAAAGAAGTTCACGGCGCTGGCGGCTACGGCATGCTGGTTGGGCCTGCGGCGACCAAGGCTGAGATTGAAGAGTTCCGCAAAGTGTTGCTGGCCAAGCCCGATGGCTACATCTCGCAACCCACGCTGAGCTTGTCGAGCTGCCCCACGTATGTGGAAAGTGGCATTGCACCGCGCCACATCGATTTGCGCCCCTTCGTGTTGAGCGGCAAAACCGTGCAAATGGTGCCTGGCGGCTTGACCCGCGTGGCGCTGAAAGAAGGCTC
>JACCEA011206646.1_pt1 | contig 27048 bp, 31 predicted proteins | sample 7449851 | NCBI WGS metagenome assembly JACCEA01 (sample SAMN15323453, study PRJNA562643) | freshwater metagenome | isolation source: river surface water | place: USA:Blue River Watershed | collected 2017-08-18
AAAAATGGTGTTTACTTCGTTATTATCGATCCATCTGATGCAAAACCAGTGAACAGAAAATTGATTATTAGACATTAATGTCAAATTCAAAATACCAAAGGCCGCTTTTTTAGCGGTCTTTTTTTTGCCTAAACAATTCTACTCGATGGAATTGAGGTTTCTTAAAAGGTATTCTTATATTTGAAAAACACATCAAAGGCCAATAAATTTGTTAAAAGAAGAGTATTTCATTGCACTAAAAGCTTCTGTCAAAGCATCAGAAGTAATTATGGATTACTATTCACAAGGATTTGATACAGAAATAAAAGCGGATGGTTCACCTGTTACCCAAGCTGATTTAGCTTCATCCGAAATAATTGAAGCTTTTTTATCACAAACATCTTTTCCTATAACAAGCGAAGAAATGGAAAAAATACCATTTGATATTCGCAAAGAATGGACAGATTCCTGGTGTGTTGATCCTTTAGATGGTACAAAAGAGTTTGTCAAAAAAAATGGTGAATTCGCTGTAAACATTGCACACATTCAAAAAAATGAACCTGTTTTTGGACTTATTGCTTCACCGATCAATCAAGAAATTATTTTTGGAGGTAAGGAATTCGGTGTTTTTATCTGTTCCTTTGATAGAATTAGCGACCCTGATAAATGGACACGTATTGAACGGAAAAAAATATTGACAGAAACACTGGTAATTGCAGGTTCGCGCACGCACAATTCAGGTCCAGTTTTAAATTACATCAATCAATTAAAACCGCATTTTTCAGCAATTAACTATTTAAAAAAAGGATCCTCGCTTAAATTTTTTGATTTAGCTCAAGGATTTGCAGATACATATCCGCGTTTCGCACCAACCATGGAGTGGGACATTGCTCCTGGACAAGCAATATTAGAAGCTTTGGGTGGAACTGTGCATCATGCATTTGAAATGGAACCGTTGAAATACAACAAAGAAAACTTGACGAATCCCTATTTTATCGCCAATACTCAAGCTTTTAACAATCATTTTGCGTGAAAAGAAAACTCTTGACATATGGCTTTCTGTTTGTTGCTTTACTCGCCAAATCGCAACAAAACACTGTTTTGATTCAAAGTTATTTTAAGGATCAATTGTTCAACAACGCGCGTAGCGAAAAATATGTTGGGTCTTCATTTCTTCCAGTATTAGAAAGTGAATACAACTTAAATACAATCATTCGCGATTCAAGTATTCAATATTACGACTTTACAGAGGTAATCTTTAAAAAACACCTACTTGAAGCGAAAGGAGACAATTACAAATTGACCATTTCTCCAACATTTGACTTTTCAAAAAGCAGGGATTTAAGCGACACAACCAAACCTGGATTGTTTCAAAACACACGCGGACTCTTCATTGAAGGAGATTTACTCAAGAATTTTTCCTTCATGACTTCGGTCTATGAAAATCAAGCTCATTATAATTCTTATGAAAGTTCTTACTACTCATCTGTAGGAGAAATGTATCCTCAAGGAACAAATTACTTGACACAAAACGCTGTTATTCCAGGTGCTGGAAGAACAAAACCTTTCAAAAATGGAGGATTCGATTACGCCTATGCCATTGGAAATATTGTTTATCGTCCACTTCCTTCACTGGCAATAATTGCTGGAAATTCTTCTCAATTTATTGGTGATGGCCATCGCTCAATTTTACTTTCGGACAATTCAGTTTCGGCCCCATTTTTTCGCGTTGATTATAAAATCTCACATAAATGGGAGTTCAATTATTTGCGTTCAAAATTATTTAATTTGATGCGTCGACCATTGAGCACAACCGTAGAAGCTTATTACGAAACAAAAGCATATTCCGTCAATTATTTAACCTACAAGCCAATTGATCGGTTTTCAATTAGTCTTTTTGAAGGAATCATTTGGTCGAAAGGTGATTCTATTACATCCACACATGTACACCCGCTATTTTACAATCCAATACCCTTTGTTTCCGGTTTGATACTTAACAACAAAGAAATTAACTCAATGTATGGATTGAATTTGTCTTACGCTTTAGAAGCAAATCATCGTTTTTACGGACAAATTGGATTTAGCAATTTAGAAGTTAAAAACTCTGCTTTTCAAATTGGATATCGCGGTTACAATTATTTCGGGTTAAAGGATTTCATGCTTCAATTGGAATATAACAATGTGGCGGAAAACACTTATAATGCTTCAGTAAGTCGTTTAAATTACAGCGCTTACAATTTACCAATGGCTCATGTTAAAGGCAATGCTTTTCAAGAGATGTTGCTACGATCTAATTATTCATATAAGCGCTTGTTTCTGGATGTAAAAGCAAGTTATTACCTGCTGAAAAACTATAATACACTGAGTTTGCTACCCTTTGACAAAAACTTACCAAGTTCCAATGGAAACATTTTTTTGAGCCAAATTGAAATTGGTTATCGATTCAATAAATTGTTGAATTTTAGTGTGTTTAGTGCTTGGCTGTTTCGAACTGAAAACACGAATCTCACACATTTAGTTACAAATCAATTTACTGTTGGACTTCGAACAGCACTAATTAATCATTACAACGACTTTTGATGAAATTTTTACTTTACATAGCTTTTTTCGTCAGTTTTTGCGGTTATTCGCAAGGAACAGTTGGTTTGGTATATGAAGAAATGCCAAGTGATTCGGTTCAAAAACCAAGTGTTTCCGTTCACACAGGTTATTTTCCACAGACACGTTTAATCAATAAAATAGCAGATTCAACAGGAGTAAAAAAATCCTATTTATCCATAACTGGATTGATAGATGGCGGGATTCGATATTCAGATCAAGCTGAATTTCGTGCAGGCTTAGGACTGCAATTGGAAAGTACGATTAAAGAAAAGTGGTTCATTCGTTTCGCTGGTGTTGAAGGATTATCGCGAGCAGATTCAATTTATCAGCCAAAAGCATACATTTTTAACCCGAAAGGAAAAAATTTCTTGTACACTGATTTAAGAGGGCGTTTATCTTACACACCAAATTCTATTTTTAATTTTCAAGTTGGACTGGATCATAATTTTATCGGAGAAGGAAATCGTTCAATGTTTTTGAGCGATTATGGTAAACCCTATCCATTTGGTCAAATCAAAGCACGTTTTTGGAGAGTAGAATATACTGTTTTGTACCAGTTTTTCAGAGAACAAGCAGGTGATAGGTGGAAATCGAAAAACGGAGTAACACATCACATCAGTTTGAACGCAACGAAATGGTTGAATATTGGTGTTTTTGAATCCGTTATTTTTCTACCAAAAGATACCATGCTCAATCGCGGATACGATGCCGAATATTTGAATCCTGTTATTTTCTATCGCCCACAAGAATATGCCATGGGTTCTTCAGACAATGTTGTTTTGGGTTTGAGTTTCAGCGCTAAATACAAAAAACACATGCTCTACGGTCAATTTATTCTCGATGAGTTTTTATTGGCAGAAGTGAAAGCTAAATCTGGTTGGTGGGCAAATAAATATGGTGGACAGCTTGGAGTCAAAGGTAGATTTGAAAGCAGAAAAGCTAAATCATTCTATCGCTTGGAATATAATTTTGCACGTCCTTATACCTATGCTCATTTAAATTCTGGGCAAAATTATGGCAATCAAGGAATGACTTTGGCTCATCCGTATGGTTCAAATTTTATGGAATTGTTGGGAGAATACAAAGTGCAATTTAAAAAATGGTCACTTAAAGGTTTTGCAAGCTATTTCCTTCGTGGTTATGACAAAGATGGCTTCAGTTATGGAGGTAACATTTACCAACCATACACCTTACGTCCATCGGATTACGGCAATTTTATTGGACAAGGATTAGGAAATAATGGATTGCGTTTGAGTCTTTCCGTTTCTTATCAACTTGTCGCTGACGGCAATATTCAGGCATTTTTTGAAAACCAAGTACGTTACGACAGCGCGTTTAAATCAACGATGTATATCCCCATGATCGGAATTCGAAGTTGTTTATGGAATGATTATCGAAATTATTAATAAAAAAAGCGACCATATTTCTATGATCGCTTTTTTTGAGTCCCTGCACATCGTAAAATTGGTAGGTTAAGTGTCGGGAGCATCAATAAAAACGGGAAACAATTAGTGGAGAAGTTTATTCTTAACTTTTACCAACCTCAACCTAAACATGTATGGGAACATTTCCACTAATCGAATCACCGTTTATAAGCCAATAATATGTCGTAATTCGACTTCGGTGACACTGCGTTTTACGCCTTCTTGATTTAAATATGTGCGGTTAACCAGTCGACCGTGAATTGCTACTTTTTTTCCTTTTTCGGCGTACTGTTCGATGAACTGAGCCATGTTTCCCCAGGCAAAAACGCGGTGCCACTCGGTGTCAGATTTAATTTTTCCATTGTTTGCTCGATACGTTTTATCCGTCGCTATACTAAAGCGAGCGACTTTACTTCCGTTATCGAAATTTGTTATTTCGGCTTGAGTGCCAATGTTTCCTACGAGTGTGATGTGATTTCTAAGTGTCATGTTTGTGAATTTTATGGGTGAAATGAATTGTATATTTGAGTTTAAAAATGGGTGATGTGTTTTTAAACTTTTACCTAAGAATCGAGCATTTACGACTTTTGTTCCGACTCATTCTTATTACTGATGTAGTTGATTAATCCTTGAATGATTTTTGAAACTTCCTTAGCTAATGCATATAATTCAGCAGTTAATTCTGATTCGAAATAGCCAAGTTCTTTTGCAAGTATTAGTTGCGTTGTTAAAGAAGCGGCAGATCCTTTTGCACTGCGAAGAAAATCAATCGTCATGGTAGGAATTGTTTGCTCGTATCCGGCAGCTATTTGACTACAAATTGCAATTGCTGTTTGTTTCATATGACTATCGAATTGGGGATCAACAAGGTTCTCCTTTTCTTTCAGTTGTTTGAAAACACTAATCAGCAATTTGTGCCCTTTTTGCCATGCGATCAAATCTTCAAATGAAAATAGTTCTTTTCGTTGTGTCATTACACTTGTCTCCATTTACAGAATAATTAAATCATTCACTTCCACCTCTGAGACAAATTTTCGTTGTCCTTCTTGCTGATAAAAACGAGAAACTAATTTCCCTTCAACGGCCAAATCCATTCCAACTTGCCCAAGTTCTTCGATAACTTGCACCCAACGTCCCCAAGCTGTAAGCTGATGCCATTGACTTCTTGTTTTGGTTTTACCTGATTCATCCAAGTACATTTCTTTTGTTGACATGGTGAATTTTGCAATTTTTCTTCCGCTTGGTAATTGCACAACTTTTGGTGCTGAGCACACTTTTCCTATTAAATTAACGTGATTCATTTTTTGTGGTTTAAAAAGGAGCCGCCTGAACGGCTCCGTGATTGGTAGATTAGGTTTATTTTTGTGCTGAATCAGATTTCGGCTGTAAAAGCAAAAATTCTGTTGCCTCAATGATGGTTCCGTAGCGCTTTTCACCCGTTTTTGTTTCATAGGTTTGATGCACAAGCTTGCCTTCAACAATTACTTCCTGCCCTTTATTCAAAGCTTTTTTTACTCGTTCGGCGATTCTTCCCCAAGCATTAATTGTATGCCATTGTGTGTTATCGTGCCACTGTCCGTTTTTGTCTTTGTAACTCTCGTTTGTTGCCAATGTAAAACGAGCCAATGTTCTTCCTGTTTCGAAGGTTGTTACTTCTGGTTGTGCCCCAAGGCGTCCAATCAAACTTACTTTGTTGCGTAATGTGTTCATGTTTGTAAAAATTTAAAAAGTTTGAAAAATTTGTTAACTGTCTGATCAGAAGTCGTTTTCTGAATTCGACGATGCAAAGTTGTGGCGCTTCAATTTCGCGATTCGGTTATTTGTCGTTTTCTTTCGATTGTTTTTCGTTTGTTGTCGGTAATTACCGTTTTTAATGTTGATTATCAGTCTTTTAAATCATTTTATAAATTTTAAAAAAATTCAAACTTTTTTAGAGAATTTTGGAAATCAATTCAATATCTTTGAAAGACAAAAACAAATTCAAATGAAAAAAGTCCTATTTCTCATTTTACTATCGATTTCAGTTTTCAGCGTCGAAGCGTACTCTCAAAGTGTTGGAGATACTGTGTTTTATGAATCCGGTGACAAATACATCGGTGAAATGCAAAATGGTTTAGCCAATGGTTTTGGAAAAATGTTCTGGGCTGATGGTGCTTTTTACGAAGGAAACTGGAAAAACAACTACCAAAATGGTAAAGGAAAAATGGTTTGGGCGACTGGTGAAACATACGAAGGTAACTGGGTAATGGGATTGCAAAATGGAAAAGGATCAATGTCTTGGGTCAACGGAGATTATTACGAAGGTGGATTTGTTGATGGCTTACTTGAAGGAAAAGGAACCTTATGGTTTGCAAACGGCATCGTTCAAAAAGGAAAATGGAAGGCAAATAATTTTGTTCCATAAGATTATGGAAAATTAATCGTATCTTCATTCCTCATCGATTCTTAAATTGTGCTATTCTTTAAAGAACCAAAACACTCGTACACTGATTTCTACGACATCGCTCGTTTCAATTCGGCATGGAGAGTAAATATCATTCTGTGCATTGGACTATTTTTAATCTCAACCTTTTTCTCCTTTTTTAGTGTCATTGCATTTATCCAATATTTCTCTGGATTTTTAATTTCATTGACTGGATTAACCTATTTGTTTGTTACAAAACGATTCATCATTGTTTCCTATTTCAATGTAATTGCCGCATTGCTTTTGGTGATATCTTCCATGTTTTTTGTCCGAAACAATCCGCATATTATTGAGCCATTGTGGTTGATTATCATTGCAATTTTCGCTTATTTCAATTTAGGGAAAACCGTCGGACATGCTGTTTTGACCATCATTTCTGTTTCGATTTCTTTCTATTTTTATTTCTTTCTAAATGATAATGAGACATTGCAGGAGCCTTATTCAACCATGCAATTAATAGGACTAATACTCGAATTTTCGATGTGTATGTTCATTATTGGCTATTTCATTCACATTTTCATTAATACTACTGCGCACGCCGAAGGTAAATTTCGACAAGCAAACGAAGAATTGAATGAACAATACAAAATGATTCGATTGCAAAACGAAGAAAAAACAGTTCTTCTTCAAGAAATTCACCACCGTGTAAAAAATAATCTTCAGGTAATTACAAGTCTATTGCGGCTTCAATCTGCCGAAATCGAATCGGAAGATGCGAAAGTACATTTCAATGATGCTATTAATCGCGTGATGACCATGTCTTTGATTCACCAAAAGATGTATCAAGAAAAAAACTTGTCGCAAATGGACGCTTCGGATTATTTCAAAACACTTATCGACGATTTAATTCGATCATCATCCGTTCAATTACCGATTCAAGTCAATGTAACTTCCAACTTAGACAAAGTCGGTTCGAAAACGATTGTTCCTTTGGCGCTACTTGTTGCAGAACTCGTTTCAAATTCAATGAAACACGCTTTCGAACAGCAAGGAAATATTCAAATCACGTTTTCTTCCAACGACGACAACCAGTTGAAGCTAATCTATGAAGACAATGGTTCATGGAAAGAACAGGAAAACAAAGCGTCTTTCGGACTGCAATTGATTGAAACATTAACGGAACAACTCGACGGAGAGTATACTCGAAATTCAACAGAAAAAGGAACGCAATATATTTTCAATCTGTCTAATCTTGATGATTAAGCGGCAATAGGAAAGCGTCCATAATTTTCAAAAATAAATCATGATTATCCATTTGCGGAGCATGTCCGCAATTAGGTATTGATTCAAATTGAGCGTTCACCGCTTTTGCAAATTTCTCCCCTTCTCTCTTCGGAAATAATTCATCATTCTCTCCCCAAATAACCAATGTTGGAATTTCTTTTATAGCGTTCAAATCAGAAATTCGATCCTTTTCAGCTGGTAAGGTTTGTAGCAAGAGACGCAATTGACCGTGATATTGATCAAAAAACTCGGAATACATTTGTTTCAAAATAAACTTCGGAATTTGTGGTTTTTTATACGTCGACATATTGATCAAGCGCTGTAAATCTGTTGGTCGATCCATTACGAACAATTCATCAATTCTGGAAACACCATAATTTTTACATACAGTATCTAAATAAGAAACATTAAATGTAGATCCTGGACTATTTGCAATAACTAATTGCTTCACTTTCTCCGGATGTTGAGCCGCAAAATCCAACGCAATAAATCCACCATAACTTTGACCAATCAAGGTAGCTGAATCAACTTTCAAGTAAGCCAATAACTTTTCCAATGCAGCAGTTTGCGTTAATAAATTGGCTTTTTCATTCGAATAACTTTTTCCAAACCACAATAAATCATAGGTAATAACCGTATGCGTTTTTGCATAATGCGCCAATTCGCGCTCCCAAGTCATCATGGCGTCTCCACCAAATCCGTGAATAAAAACCAAGGTTGGACCCTGTCCGCCTTTCCAATACTTGATATGCAATGAATCTTGATCAAAATCTGCTGTTTCGATCGCTTCCTTTTTTAGGTTTTTCGCAGTTTGTCTATTTTTCATTCGAACCAAATTGCATGATCCAAGAATAAGAAGTGTAATGGCAAGTAGGAATTTTGATTTCATGAATGGCAAACTGTTAAATTTGAAGTAACTTTATGCAAAAATACAATGTTTACAGGAATCATAGAACAACTGGGAGTAGTTAAATCCATTCGTAAGGAAGGAGAAAATATTCATTTTACACTAGAGGCAGCTTTCACCAACGAATTGAAAATCGATCAAAGTGTGGCTCACAATGGCTGTTGCTTGACAGTTGTAGAAATTTCAGGTAACGAATACGTTGTAACTGCCATTCAAGAAACATTGATTAAAACAAATTTAGGTTCTTGGAAAGAAGGAACAAAGGTGAATTTGGAGCGATGCATGCAAATGAATGGTCGTTTGGATGGACACATTGTTCAAGGACATGTTGATACTACAGGAACATGCATCAATATTGAAGATCAAGACGGAAGCTGGAAATACACATTTCGCTATAATTCGAACGATTTAACTGTAGAAAAAGGTTCAATTACAATCAACGGAACAAGTTTAACGGTTGTCGATTCAAAAACCAATGAGTTTTCAGTTTGTATTATTCCTTATACCTACGAACACACGAACTTTCACACCTTAGAAGTAGGAGCTACCGTTAATTTAGAATTTGATATTATCGGGAAATACGTTGCGAAGATGTTGGGGAAGTGATGTAAATTATTTACTTTTTAATAAAAGTATCTCTTTTTCCAACAAATCTGTTTTGATTTTTAAGCTTTGAACTTCTTGAATCAACATGTACAATTGATGCGCGATGTTCGAACTACCATTCTCAACTGTTGACTCCTCAACCACAGGTATTTCTGTTGTCAACAAATCTTCAATAAACAATTCTAAAATTCCAGCAATTTGGTACAATCGAGTTACAGAAATATCGGTTATTCCTCTTTCAATGTTGGAATAAGCAGCTACGGTAATATTCAGCTCATCAGCCATATTTTGCTGACTTAAATTTTTTGCTAATCGAGCTAAACGTATTTTCTCTGCTACCTTTTGTTTCACGATGTAAAATTACGTGATAGCGGATACACGAATGTAGCAGTATGAATTGATTTATTTTAGTTTTACTTTTCTTTTTTTAGTTTTAATTTGTTTTTATGTGTTTTTCGTATAAATTTGTTTATCATATTGAAAACCACCTAACGTGATTATTAATTCAAAAAACTAATACACGCGGAAACCGAAAAGCGTTACGAGTAGGACTAAACTAAAAATCAAAAAATGAAAAAACTAATTTTATTTGCAGGATTGGCATTAACAACATTATCATGCAATAAAGTGAAAACAGGTGATGTAACATTTTGGCAAGCAACTGGCAGTGGCACTGGAATTACAGTTGTAAGTCTAGATGGAATTTCTTCCAACATAACTAGTGAATATACATCAACTCCTTCTTGCGGGTCTGCTGGATGCGCCGTATTCAATGATTTAGAAGAAGGTACATATTCTTATTCAGCTTCAGATGGGACTAATAATTGGGCTGGAACCGTTACGGTAATCGAAGGATGTAATAGAGTTGAATTATACTAATTTATAAATTATGAAAAAACTAAAATTTCTGTTTCTACAATTATCAGTATTGCTAATTGTAACATCGTGCATGACCACAAAAACGCCTGTAGGAAATTACATGGAAACACCAGGGAAAGAAGTAACTTTTGACAAAGGAAAACAATTCTGGCTTTTCTGGGGATTAGTTCCACTTGGAAGAACGCATGTTAACACTCCACAAGACGGAAATTGTCAGGTCGTTACAAAATATAAATTCGTAGATGTTCTGATTTTTGGAGTAACTGGAGGAATTGTCTCTTCTTATTCCATAAAAGTTGAAACGAAAAAAGCTGAACAATAAAAAATCAATCATGAAAAATTACTTACTATTATTTTCCATTATTTGTGCAATAAGTTCTTGTACCGTTGAAAAAAGACTCTATAATTCTGGATTAAATGTTCAGTGGAATAAAAATAGAAATTCCATATCTAAAGAAGATTATTCAACCACAGAAGAAACTAATTCAATTGATCAAAATCGAACAGAAAATTCTATGCTTTCGGATGAACAAGAGAAGCATTTTTTAGGAGATGAACCATTATCTGAAGACAATACATCAATATTAAAAACTTCTGATGTCAAAAATTTAATTACATCAAACACTTCTGAAGAAGAGTGTGATTTAATAACATTAAAAAATGGAGATGAAATTTCAGCAAACATAGTAGAAATCGGTTCTTCTGAAATAAAATATAAAAAGTGCAATCAAAATGATTCACCATTAATATCAATTAATAAAAAAGAAGTTTTGATGGTGAAATATAAAGACGGTGAAAAACAAGTCTTTTCAAATAATTCAAAAGATCCATTGGCTAGTGAATTATCTCCAGAGAATGGTGGGAAAAGTCAAATTGTTGCTTTCATACTTTGTTTATTAATAGGTGTTATTGGTATACATAGATTTTATCTGGGACATATCGGAATAGGAATTCTTTACCTTTTAACAGCTGGACTTTGTGGAATAGGTGTTTTAGTTGATCTAATATTAATTCTTACTGGTTCTTTAAAACCAAAAGACGGTGAATACGAAAAAACTTTCTAGGTTATTAAATCTTTTATTTATAATCGGTTTCCCGACACTTTTACTAATATTATTAATTCTGCCAAGTAATTTTTTTGATAAAGGAGAATCAATATGCTTGTCAAAGCAACTATTTAATCAAACATGTTACGGATGTGGAATGACTAAGAGTATTCAACACTTAATACATTTAGAATGGTTAAAATCAATTGAATATAATAAGTTGAGCTCTTTTGTTTTGTTGATATTAAGCTCAATGTGGATTTATAAACTTTATTCTATTTTAAATTTAAAGAGGCCGATTTAATCGGTCTCTTTCACTTCCAACTCTTCTCAATTCTTTTCTTCAAAATTTTTCTGAAGCGTTTAATCACCGTATCTCGGCTGGAAACATTTCCACATTTGATGATATCGCTTCCGATGAATTGACCGTTTCGATAAAACAAAAATTCAAAGCTTACAGAAACTACTTCATCGCGGTAAATTGGGAATAAATTCCCTGCGTTTAAGGCTGTTTTTAATTCATCGCGGCGGTATGTTTTTTTGAATTTCTTGTCATAACCACGAACAGAAACCAATACATACGTGTCAATTCCTTTTGCCGCAACAATCTTCTGAATTGAATCTGTTGCCAAAATAGAAGCATCTTCACCTAACTTTAAAATATTCAAGGAAGGAACTGCTTTGATTCCAGCATCGGTTAACAATTCAGTTAAATTAATTTCAAGCGAATAACGGTCTTCTTCCTTGTCCAATTGTCCAACAACCAAGGCATTTTTCAATTGAATGGATTCTTTTTGAGCGTTTACATTTACCGCCAGAAAAAGAAGTATTAGTAGTGCGAAATTTTTCATCTGCATTGGTTATTAGTTGGTATTAATTAAAATATTTCCTTCGCAATCGCTTTCACCATTGACGAATTTGACATGGTATAGTAGTGAATACAAGGAACATTCGCTTCCTTTAATTCTTTCGATTGCTGAATTCCCCATTCAATGCCCAATTGTTCAACTTGCTTGTTGTCTTTGCATTTCAACAACTCTTTTGACAAAGCTTCAGGATAATCGATTTTGAAGAATTTCGGAAGGAAGGTAATGTGATCCAAGGTTTTGATTGGTTTCAATCCTGGAATAATTGGAACGTTAATTCCTATTTCACGACAAGCCGCAACGAAATCAAAGTATTTTTGGTTATCGAAGAACATTTGCGTCACAATATAATCAGCTCCAGCATCCACTTTGGCTTTCAAATAATGTAAATCCGTCGTCATGTTCATCGCCTCAAAGTGCTTTTCAGGATAACCAGCTGTTCCAATACAAAAATCTGTTGGTTCCAACTGAATATCGTCCATCATGTAATTTCCATGATTCATTTCACCAATTTGATGAATCAATTCAACGGCGTATTTGTGACCATCCTTGTGCGGACGAAAAGTTGCCTCCGTTTTAATTGAATCACCTCTTAGTGCAAGCACATTGTCAATTCCCAAGAATTGTAAATCTATCAAGGCATTTTCTGTTTCTTCCTTGCTGAAACCTCCACAAATTAAATGCGGAACTGCATCCACTTGGTATTTATTCATAATTGCAGCACAAATCCCAACTGTTCCCGGGCGTTTGCGAATGGCAATTTTTTCCAATAACCCGTTTTCACGTTCTTTGTAGATGAATTCTTCACGGTGATAAGTAACATTCACAAAACGCGGCTTGAATTCCATTAAAGGGTCAATTCCATCGTAAATTGATTGAATACTTTTTCCTTTTAACGGAGGTAAAATTTCAAAAGAGAATAAGGTGTCTTTTGCTTCTTTCAGGTGTTCTGTTACTTTCATTTCTTTATTCGTGAAGTGCAAAGATACTTTAGAAATCGGAATTCGGAATTTTAGTGTTAAAATTTACCATTTTTTAAGAGGCATAACTCTGCGATTTTCAGATCAAAATGGGTTGTAATTTTAATGTTTTCTTCATTTCCTTCAACTAAGGTGATTGAATAACCTGCCTCTTCTACTAAACTGGCATCGTCTGTAATTGCGTCGTGAAAATCACGTTCATAAGCAGTTCTCAAAACATCTGCTTTGAAAACTTGTGGCGTTTGCACCAAACAATAATTCGCTCTTGGAACGGCTTTCGATGCATCGTCAAACAAAACGCGCAAGGATTCTTTCACTGCCACAACTGGAATTACTTGTCCCTTTTCGAGCACCGTTTCAAAGCAATTGTTGATCGTTTGATGATTTACCAAAGGTCGAACGCCATCGTGCACTGCGATAAAATCTCCCTTACAAATCGATAATGCGTTTTTTATGGAATGATAGCGTTCGGTTCCTCCATCAACAAGTTCGTGCGGAATTATGCATTGGTACTTTACTAGAAGTTCCTTCCAGTAGTCCATCCAATCGTTTGGTAAAGTAATAATCAGTTGAGCGGATGCGTCGTAATCATGAAAAATTTCCAAGGTATGCAGCAAAATGGGTTTTCCTTGTACGAGCATAAACTGCTTCGGAAGTGTTCCTCCCATGCGCTTACCTATTCCACCTGCTGTAATAATGATTGAAAATTGACTCATGATTCAAATATACAAAAACAAAAAAGGTTGTTGACTTTACAATCAACAACCTTCACATATCTTAAAAACCCGAATTATTTTAATTGATTCGGATCGTTTGCTGCTTTATCGTTTAATTTTTTCTGTGTTCTCAACCAGTAGAACAAACCAAAAAATCCAAGAACAATTACTGAATAGTTAAAGATGTTTCCAATATTGTCATAGAACCAAGCTCCGTTCAATAATTTCCCTAGTGAGTGCCAAAAATTATTCATAATCCTTTTTTTAGTAGTACAAAGAAAATCATTTTTCTTAAATCAACACGCGATTGCCCGAAAATATTTATCGCTCGGCAGAAAGTCATTGTAATTCTTGCACCGCTTTCGTCAATTCAACAAAATCTTCAACGGATAAACGCTCTGGTCTCAAGGTCAAAAATGGATGGTCAAATTCCTTTCCATTGATCAATTGTTTGATTGAATTTCGAATCGTTTTTCTACGTTGATTGAAACTCATTTTGACAATGCGAATGAATAATTTTTCATCGCACGGCAAGGATCCACGTTCGTTTCGCGTACAACGAATTACACCTGATTTTACCTTTGGTGGTGGATTAAACACATGCTCATCAACCGTAAAACAATATTCAATATCGTAGAATGCTTGCAACAAGACGCTCATAATTCCATAGGTTTTCGACCCTGGTTTTTCTGCAACGCGCATCGCCACTTCTTTTTGAAACATTCCCATTATTTCAGGAATCTGATCACGGTAATCCAAACATTTGAAAAGAATTTGTGATGAAATATTGTAGGGAAAATTACCAACTACTGAAAATTTATCATCACCCATGATTTTCTTTAAATCCATTTTTAGAAAATCCGCTTCGATAATTTTTCCTTCCAATTGCGGAAAATGTTGCTTTAAGTAAGCGATTGAATCACGGTCAATTTCCATGACGTACAAATCCTGATTCTCCTGTTGCAACAAGTATTCAGTAATCGCGCCCATTCCTGGACCAATTTCCAACACTTTTGTGCAATCTTGATGCGCTTTGTGTTGAGCCGCAATTTTTTGACAAATGTTCTTATCGGTCAAGAAATGCTGTCCAAGGTGTTTTTTCGCTCTTACTGACATTTATTTAAATTCTTCAATTACTGATAAAATAGTTCGAAAGGCTGCGAATTTCCCAGCATATCTTTCTGAATGATCTTTTTGTAAAAGAGGCGCATGTTGCTGTTGGTACTCGTCCATTTTTTCTTGACTTGGCGACAAATAAGTAATGGCATATGTTTCTCCACCTTCTTCTTCACCATGAACGCGTGAAATTCTACTTTCCACAAAACAACCTGTTGCCATCACATCTGGAATGTGATTTGTGCGCATCCAATTCACCCAATCTTCTGCTATTGCAGGGTCGATGCTAACTGTTACATTGTATAAAATCATGGTGTAAAGTTACGGAATAAACTCAAAAGTTGATGCGAACAATCATGCCGAAGCAAAGGCGAGTTCAGGATAAACGAAACGTCTTTCCTCGAAAATTCCTATTTTTACCTAAAATTAGATTCTATGTTAATGTCCATGACAGGTTTCGGGAAAACAACCGGAACGTACCAAAGCAAAAAAGTATCAATTGAAATTCGTTCATTGAACAGTAAATCCTTGGACTTAAATGTTAGAACTCCACCTGTTTATCGTGAATTAGAATTGGCAATTCGCAACATCGTAAGTGAGCATTTGGATCGTGGAAAGGTTGATGTGAACGTAAACTTGGATAGTACAGGCGACACGAAAAATTTCACCATTAATAAAGATCTTGCGAAGGCTTATTATGCGGATTTAAAAGCTGTAAATGAAGCAATTGGCGAATCAACGGAAGATTATTTAGCCTTAATTTTGCGCATGCCAGATATCTATGTGAACGAGCGCGAAGAATTGTCTGACGAGGAAAAAGCGTGGGTATTGGAGCTAATGAAAGAAGCGTGTGAAAAATTGAATGAGTTCCGTCGTCAAGAAGGAATTGCCTTGGAAAATGAATTTACTGAGCGCATTGAAGATATTCGTTCGTTGTTGAATGAAGTTCCAAAATATGAAAATGAGCGCATTGACACCATTCGTGAGCGTATCAAAAAAGGCTTGGAAGAATTAGAAAATAGCAAGCACGACGATAATCGTTTGGAGCAAGAGATGATTTTCTACATTGAGAAATTAGATGTTTCGGAAGAAAAAATGCGTTTAGCCAATCACCTTGATTATTATTTGGAAACGATGGTTTTACCGAAATCTGGTAAAAAACTTGGATTCATCTCACAAGAAATTGGTCGTGAAATCAACACACTTGGAAGCAAAAGCAATCATGCTGAAATGCAAAAATTGGTGGTTGACATGAAAGACAACCTTGAAAAAATTAAAGAACAGATTTTAAATACCTTGTAAAAGGAAACCATTTTTGACTTTTAATTTATGACTAAAAGCGGCAAATGCATTATCTTCTCTGCTCCTTCTGGGGCTGGAAAAACAACCATCGTTCACGCCTTGTTAAGTGCACAAATTGGCTTGGAATTTTCTGTTTCTGCGTGTAGTAGAGATCCTCGTCCGAATGAACTTGATGGCAAGGATTATCATTTTCTTGGAATTGAGAAATTCAAACAAGAAATTGAAAACGGTTCTTTTATTGAATGGGAGGAAGTGTACACCAACAACTTTTACGGTACGTTGAAATCCGAAATCGAACGCATTTGGTCGCATGGTAAAACAGTCATTTTTGATGTAGATGTGATTGGTGGCTTGAATTTAAAACGCATTTTTGGCGATGCGGCTTTGGCGATTTTTGTCCAACCGCCGAGTTACGAAGAATTGGAAAAACGCTTGCGTTACAGAAGTACTGAAACGGAAGAAAAGATCCAACAACGCATGAGTAAAGCACACACAGAATTGAGTTCTGCTCCAGAATTTGATGTTGTGCTAATCAATGATGATTTGGAAAAAGCCATTGAAAAAGCGAAAAAACTGGTCATTGAATTTATCGAACAATGAAAATAGGATTGTACTTCGGAACGTTTAATCCGATTCATGTCGGACATTTGGTCATTGCGAATTACATGGCCGACTTTACCGATTTGGATCAAGTTTGGTTGATCGTTTCTCCGCATAATCCTTTGAAAGAAAAATCGACTTTGTTGACAGATTTGCACCGCTTGGCTTTGGTGAAAATTGCCATTGATGACAATCCAAAGTTGCGTGCTAGTGATATTGAATTTTCCTTGCCAAAACCAAGTTATACTGCAACAACCCTTGCCTATTTAAAGGAAAAATATCCACAACATAACTTCGCTTTGATTATGGGCGAAGACAATTTGAGAACCTTGCATAAATGGTACAATCACGATGTAATTCTCAAAAATCACACAATCTATGTTTATCCGCGTGTTTTAACGGTTCAAGAAGAAGCAGAAGTTACAGGAATCAATTCGCACATTGGAAATGACTTTGCTGAAAATGCGAATGTAGTTTTTTGTGACGATGCACCCGTAATGAAGGTGTCAGCGAGTTTTGTTCGCAATGCTATTCGCGATGGTAAAGATGTGCGTTATTTGTTGACTGAACCCGTTCATAAGTACATTGAGGAGATGAACTTTTATAGTTAAAGATTTGAAGATTCGAACATTTGAACATTTGAAGATTTGAAAATTTGAAAATTTGAAGGATTTGAAGATTTAATCATCAAATTCTTGAATCATAGAATCATCAAATTACTTAATAATTGGATGATACGCCACTTGTTCTTCTTGAATGGAATTCACGATTAAATCCGTTTCCACTTTATCAGGATTCCAAATGTAGAGTTTTCCCTTACCAGCAGTTTTAAACAAATAAGAATTTTCGATTGCTTGATTTGCTTTTAATTCCACGAAGCTGTAATCCTCTTTGTTGTTATAATCGTAAACGATTTTCAACCCATTTGCTTTAGCCACCAAATTCACCCATAATTTCGTTTCTGTCGAATAGAATTCTGTTACAGCTGGCAATGATGTAAATTCTTCATTTGCTTTAATGTGCAGGACTTTGTTTGCTGCAATTTCCTTTTTAACGGCTTGCACTTTTACTTGCTTCTTTAGAGGAATATACTGGTAAATTATCACACCTTCAATTTCATTCAAGGCATCGTTCAGTTGCTCCGAACTTACAAATTCTTTGACAATTACTAATTCGGGATGTCTCTTCACATCTTTCAATTGAACGTTGGCTTCCATCGGACCAAAATGACTATCACGGACAATAAAATCACCTGGTTTAAGCGTGTATTTCATTGATGTATCCAAATCAGCGAAGCTATAATGAATTAATTTTCGATCTGGCTGAAAAGGATTTTCACCATAACGAAAACTGAACAAAGGATAATGGTAATAGACCTTTTGATTGGTCAACTGTTGTTCTTTCATAAAATCCGCAGCTGCAATCAATTGATGTTCAAGCGCACTCGCTTTTTTCGGGTAATTTGTTGTTTTAACTAATGAAAAGGCCATTAATCCTGCACACATAAAAATGAAAGATGAACCAATAACAGGTTTCACCCAACTAAATCGACTGATGTAAAAAAGACTCATTACAAGAACGACAGGAACACCTTGGGTTGCAATACGTGTTAATCCAGCAGATCCATTTTGACCTGTTGCCCAAAAATACGAATGCAAAACGATGACCCCCGCAAAAATTCCATAACTGAAAAACCATGCATTTAATTCAAATTCCTTCCATCGCTTTTTTATCAGAACAGCCGTCATGCAACAAATTCCAGCGACAAACACAAGCAGTCCCGGATTTCCCAAATAATGTTCGTACGAAATGAGGTAGTGATCCCAAGTACCTTGTCCGTACATCGAATTGCCCATGTTGTAAGCGCTTCGTGTAAAATACCACCAAAAATCATGGTAAACTAGCAAGCCAACCAAAGCATAAATAACAAAACCAGTAAAAACAAAGGGGATGTTTTTGTAGGATTTATTGATTAGCAACAGAAACACTGTCAACACAATCGGTAATTGGCCTTCACTGCGCATAAATGGCATGAAAGAGACAAGAATAGCCAACCAAAAGAAGCGCTTTTCGACCAGCAAAAGCAAGGCAAGCATCAACGAAACATTAAAGAAAGGTTCAGTTAATCCACCGAGAATCGTTTCGGTTGTGTCATGTGCTGACAATAAAATAAGTGGAAATAGCAGTTGCAACCAATTATTGACGCCTTTTTGAGATAGAATTCGAAAAGCGATTAAAACCGTTGAAGTAAAGAGTAGAATGTTAAACACTACCATTCCATTGAACCCAAATTGGGCAAACGGAGAACTGATTAAAATAAAAAACGGTTTGCCCCAGTGATGCAGAAACAATTCCGGTTGATGCCATGAACCTTGCGCAATGAAAAAATGCATAATCCCATCACCCGGATCGGTTGGGATTTCATTCTTAAGCATGAAATAAACAAGCCAAACAAGGCAAAATACCAGTACGCTGTACTTTAAAAATGTGGTGTTTAAAACCCGCTGAAGCATTTGGTTAGAGAACCATTTCCGGTACGAAATCCGGTACGACTAAATCTCCTTCTGTTTTAGAAATAATTTCTTCAACTGTCACACCAGGTGCACGTTCAATCAAATGAAATTTGTTGTCTTTGATTTCCATCACAGCCAATTCAGTCACGACTTTTTTCACGCAACCAACGCCTGTTAAAGGTAAAGTACATTCTTTCAAAATCTTCGACTCGCCAGCTTTGTTTGAGTGCATCATAGCAACAATAATGTTTTCGGCAGATGCAACTAAATCCATCGCGCCACCCATTCCTTTTACCATTTTACCTGGAATTTTCCAATTGGCGATATCACCATTTTGAGAAACTTCCATCGCTCCAAGAACGGTCAATTGAACATGCTGTCCGCGAATCATTGCAAACGACATAGCAGAATCGAAAAAAGCAGCACCTTCGCGCACAGTAATCGTTTGTTTACCAGCATTGATTAAGTCAGCATCTTCTTCGCCTTCAAAAGGAAATGCGCCCATTCCAAGTACGCCATTTTCTGATTGAAATTCTACTTCAATTCCCTCAGGAATATAGTTAGCAACAAGCGTTGGAATACCAATTCCAAGATTGACATACCAACCATCTCTTAACTCTTGCGCGATTCGTTTTGCAATTCCAATTTTATCTAAAGCCATAATTCAAATTTGAAAATTCTTGAATTTGAAAATTTGAATTGAAATATTGAATTATCAAATCTTCAAATTCTCGAATTATATAATCATTTTATTTCTGTCTAACAGTTCGTTGCTCAATGCGTTTCTCAAATTTCTCTCCTTTGAAAATGCGTTGAACAAAAATTCCTGGTGTATGAATAAAGTTTGGATCCAATTCTCCTGCGGGAACCAATTCTTCCACTTCAGCAATCGTTATTTTTCCTGCCATAGCCATCATTGGATTAAAGTTTCTGGCTGTTGCTTTGAAAACCAAATTCCCTTCTGTATCACCTTTCCATGCTTTTACAATTGCAAAATCAGCCGTTAAAGCAGATTCTAAAATGTGTGGTTTACCATTGAAAATGCGCACTTCTTTTCCTTCAGCTACTTCCGTTCCGTAACCCGCAGGCGTGAAAAACGCAGGGATTCCAGCACCACCAGCGCGACATCTTTCAGCCAAACTTCCTTGTGGAATTAAATCAACTTCCAATTCTCCTGAAAGCATTTGACGTTCGAACTCTGCATTTTCACCAACGTACGAGCTAATCATTTTTTTGATTTGCTTTTGCTGTAATAACAAGCCTAAACCAAAATCATCTACACCCGCATTGTTTGAGATACATGTTAAATTTTTGGTTCCCATTTTTACCAATTGTGCAATCGAATTCTCAGGAATTCCGCACAATCCAAAACCACCAAGCATTAAAGTCATACCGTCTTCGATACCAACCAATGCTTCTTCAACATTTTTTACAACTTTATTCATTTCTTTAAAAAATAATTTGGTTTGCTAAGGAATCACTTTCAACTTGAATTGTTGGCTCCCCTGAGCAAGAGAATTGTTGCGGATCATAATTTGCAGGCGCTTCGAAATCGGTTGTCGATAATGCAACAACTGGATCTTTGTACACTTTCTGCATGTAATATCCGTAAATCGGCAAGGCCATTCTCGCTCCTTGTCCCCAATTCATTGAACGGAAACGAACAGCGCGATCTTCTGCTCCAACCCAAACTCCTGTTACTAATTCTGGTGTTAAACCAACGAACCATCCATCAGAGTTATTTTGCGTTGTTCCTGTTTTACCAGCGGTTGGCGCAAGTACATTCCCCCACGATTGTCCACCGCGAAGACTTCCTGCTGTTCCTTGTGTCACAACTTTCTTCATCATCAACAATGTTTCGTAGGCTACATTCTCATTCAATACCTCTTTCGAATATGGTTTTGCATTAAAAATCACGTTTCCATTTCTGTCTTCAACACGTAAAATTGTAGTTGGACGATTGTAAATTCCATTGTTTGCGAAGATACATTGCGCACCTACCAGTTCATACAAGGATAAGTCCATAATTCCCAAACACAATGCTGGAACTTCATCCTCAGGACGAAGGTTGATATCCATCATTTTCAACAATTTGGAAATGGTTTTAGGTCCAGCATAACCACCCATTTTTGCCATTACCGCAACTGTGATATTGTTCATCGATTGCGCCAATCCAGTTGAAGCAGTTACAACACTTGCATCAGAACCACCCGCATTTTTTGGACACCAACGATCGTCGATATTTCCTTCAGCGTCTTGCAAATCAACACAATACGCTCGGTTTTCAAATTGGGTACACGGTTTCACAACGCCCATTGCCATTGCTGTACTATAAACGAAAGGTTTAATCGTTGAACCAACCTGACGTTTTCCTTGTCGAACGTGGTCAAAAGCAAAATGTTGGAAGTTGGCACCACCAACCCAAGCTTTAACGAATCCTGTTTGAGGTTCGATTGAAATTAAACCAGCATGTAAAAACGATTTATAGTAACGAATCGAATCGTTTGGAGTCATCAAGGTATCTACTTCACCATGTTTCCATGAAAAAACACGCATCGAAGTAGCTGTATTGAAGTTGGCTGCGATTTCTGCTTCCGACAAACCTTGATCTTTTAATACCGCATAACGTGGTGAATTCAAACGCGCAGAACGCATAATTCCTTCCGCAGCTTCGTCTGTAATCGCATTACTAAACGGATAATTTCGTGTTCCACGGTTGTTGTCATCAAATGCGCTTTGTAAGTTTTCTTTCAAGTGACGCTCAACAGCTTCTTCAGCATATTTCTGAAGGTTTGCATCAATCGTTGTGTAAATTTTTAAACCATCACGGTAAATGTCCCATGGTGTTCCATCCTGACGTTTGTATTTCCAACTTCCATCAGCATTTCTTTCCAACAAAATGGCAGAAAGTTCTTTTCTCAACGCTTCACGGAAGTATGGCGCCATACCTTGTTTGTGATCTACTTCTTGGTAATCAATCGCCAAAGGTTTGTTTTTCAATTTATCGTATTCTTCTTGGGTGATTTTATTGCGTAAAGCTTCATTTTCCTCATTGCTATTTTTCAACCATTGAAACAATACTTGGTTTCTTCTTGAAACGGCACGCAATGAATCCGCTGCTCGTGCTTCTGCTATTTGTTCTTTCGTCACAGCCTCAGGAGCAATTTCCATTTTTGAAGCCAACTTACGACGGTAGTTTTCAATTTTGAACGAATACGGATTGTACAAAGATGGATTCTTACACATTCCTATTAACATGGCTGCTTCTTCCTTGTCAAGATCTTTCGGTTTTTTGTTGAAATACACTTTCGCAGCGTTTTCTATTCCAACTGCATTGTACAAGAAATCAAATTGATTCAAGTACATCGTGATAATTTCTTCTTTTGTGTATAGTTTCTCTAAACGAATTGCAATGATATTTTCGCGTGCTTTTTCGTTGATACGTTTCAATTTGCGACCAATGAATCCTAAATCAGAACCTTCAACCGCTTCTCCAGTTGCTTGCGCTAATTTTTCTCTGTCGCGTTGTTGCAATGTAAATAACAATTTTGCCAACTGCTGCGTAATGGTTGAAGCACCACCAGCACCACCAACACTCATCACGGCGCGACCAATTGCTCTAAAATCAACTCCCGAATGGTCATGAAAACGCTCATCTTCTGTTGCAATCAAGGCATCTGTTACGAAGGGAGAAATATCTTTGTATTCAACACTTGTTCTGTTCACTTTCCAATAGCGACCCAATTCAGTTTCACCATCGGCTGCATAAACAACTGATGCTTGTAATTCGGGCGGATCAGCCAACATTTCTACCGGTGGCAAATCATCTTCAGATTGGAACAAAAGCAAGGCACAAACAATTAAAAAAGGAAACATTCCCATTGCCCAAAAAGCATAGGTCATTTTCTTTTTACCTTCTTCAGAAAAAGTAACTTTTGTTTCTTTTCTATCCTTCATATTTCGATTTATTTATGTAAAAATAAAGATTTCTTTGATTCGTAAATTCGTTTTAAAATTTATTGAAGAACATCCCTTCGTTGACTATCCAATTTTAGCAAAATGAACATCATCATTGAGAAAGACATCATCGATGAACCTCCATAGCTAAAGAAAGGAAGTGGAATTCCAATTACCGGCGCAAAACCGATGTTCATTCCAATGTTAATCGCAAAATGGTAGAATAATATCATTGCCACCGTGTAGGCATAAATTCGGTTAAAAGCAGATCGTTGGCGTTCGGCAATCATGATAATGCGCAACAACATAAACATGTAAAGTCCAAACAAAACAAAAACACCCAGAAAGCCCCATTCTTCGGCAAATGGACAAAAAATGAAATCTGTTTCACTTTCAGGAACGTGATTACTTTCAACACTCGAAACAGATGCCTTGTTGTAGCCTTTTCCTGTAAAACCACCAGAACCAACAGCCGCCATCGCACGGTTTCGGTTATAGTCATCTCCATCTGGATCTTCCTTTAATCCTAAAAACAATTCAATACGATCTTTTTGGTGAGTTGCCAATCCTTGGAATCCATAATTCACCGTTGTTGCTAATCCAGAAGCTAGGATGTAACCAAAAAGTACAACAAAGGTTGCGCGATTTCTATCCCTTCTCGACGAAAAGAAACGGAGAATTAAAAACATGATGAGCGCAAAAATGGTCAATGCAATAATAACACTCCAGAATCCAGGAATTTCAAGGCCTCCCAACCACGAAAATTCAAGCGTTTCGTTACTCATTAAAAGCGTAACAACGCTTAAGAAAACGACCACAAAGAGAATTGGAATGAAGTGACTTCCTACCCACGTTTGTTTGAATTTAACCCCTGGAATGCTATTTACCATTTTCAAAATCAATGGATCATAGGTAATTCCTTCTCGATACATCACAAATAAAAAAGACGTAAACACGACAAAAGTTCCTGCATCGGGTTGCAATAAAATCAAGGCCATTGGCACTAAAATGATTGCATTCGCCAATAAAACCGTTTGTATGTTCTGTTGCTTAACGTTAACATTACTGATGAAGCGTGCTAATAATAAGCCTGTTCCAATTTTTGCAAACTCAGCTGGCTGAATACCCATGGATCCAATTCCCAACCAAGCATGCGCACCATTTACAGCAGGCATAAATAGTACAATCACCAATAAAACCAAGGTAAACAAATAGATTGGGACACAAAACTTCCGATAAATGTCTGAATCAATCAAGAAAACCATCAAACCGAGAAACAGGGAAACACCAACCCACATGATTTGCTTTCCATACTTTTGAGAGAAATCAAATATATTAGGATGATCTTCATTGAAAGCTGTAGAATACACGGTCGCCACTCCCATGATTAATAAAATCATGTAGACAATGAACAAGGGCCAATCCAGGTGCGCAACTAGTGATTCGTTCTTTCTCATTTATAGACGAAGTTTGCTTCGAGAATTATTTTCTCACGTTCTTTCTCCGTGATTTTTCGAGTTAAATATTTTTCAATCATTAAACCTGCAGTTGGTGCAGCCCAAAGTCCACCACCTCCTTTTGCATTTTCAATGAACACAGCAATGGCAATTTTCGGTTTATACATTGGGGCAAATGCAACAAATACCGAGTGATCGTCTCCGTGCGGATTTTGAACCGTTCCCGTTTTACCACACACAATAATGTCTTTCAACTGGGCACGTTTTCCTGTTCCTCCTGGTTCATGCACAACTCGGCGCATTCCTTCAACAATCGTCGCATAATGTCTCGATTCGACCATCGCATAATGCTTTTTGCGGAATTCAGGCAATGGTCCACTTTTACCGATTGACTTAACGAAATGCGGTGTAATGTACCAACCACGATTGGCAATGATGGCAGCGATGTTGGCCATGTGCAAAGGCGTCAGCATGACTTCACCTTGACCAATGGAAATTGAACGAATGGTTGAAAAAGCCCAACGATGATGTCCGTACCATTTGTCATAATAAGCCGCATCGGGAATTGAACCTGCACGCAAACCTGTTATATCTGTTTCCAATTTTTGTCCCAAACCAAAGCTGTGCATGTATTTTGCCCACAGGTTTAATCCAATTTCTGCGTCTTCAAAATTGCTACGTTTCTTTCCTTGTTGAATGATTCTTCTCGTAACTGCGTAGTAATAGGGGTTACACGAGTGTTTGATAGCATCAGCTAAATTTCCTGCACTCGGGTGATTGTGACAACCAACAACCGATTTATTACACGGAAAGCCCGACTCAGGCGTAATCACTCCTTCTTGCAAACCAATGAGGGAATTCAGCAATTTGAATGTCGAACCTGGTGGATATTCTGAAGACAAGGGTCTCGGAAGCAAAGGCATGTTTGGATCTTTCAACAATTTCGGGTAATTCGTAGAAATGTTGCGTTTTCCAATCAATAAATTTGGATCATACGACGGAGCAGAAACCAATGCTAAAATTTCACCTGTACTTGGTTCAATCGCAACGATACAGCCACGTTTATTTTGTAATAATTTTTCTCCGTAAGCTTGTAAAAGAATGTCAACTCCCAATTTCAAGGCTGGACCTTGCAATGCTGTTGTGTCGTATTTTCCATCGGCATAGGGTTCAATCGCATTGTTCATTGCCGAAGTAACAATGTAACGGATTCCTTTTCTTCCGCGCAATTCTTTTTCGTAATAGCGTTCTAGACCAGCTCGACCAATGTTGTTTCCTGGTTTGTAGAAATGATCTGCATCTACTTCTTCGGCATTTACTTCGGATAGGTAACCAACGATATTAGCTCCATTTGCAAAGGGATAAGAACGCATACTGGTTACTTCCTCGTAAAATCCTGGGAAATCTTCCAAGTGAGGAGCAATGTTTGCAATTTCATCCAGTGTTAATTCCTTCAAAAAAGGATAAGCACGAATCTTTTGGTAGTTCGGCGTTGTTTTTCCTGTGTGTTTATTGCGATAAACTCCTTCTCCTTCGCGAATGTCGATGAAACGCTGACGCACTTCTTCTCTTGTCCAACCGATCAATTTTGCAAAAGCGACAGTATCCAAATTTTTGATATCCGCTTCGACCATCATCAAATTGTAATAGGTGCGATTGGAAACGATTTTCTTGCCATTTCGGTCAAACAAAACACCGCGTGGAGGCGTTATTTCTTTTCGTTTTTCTGCAATTTCTTGTGCACGAAGCGTCCAGGTATCATCCATCACCTGCATATAAAAAATGCGCATGGCATAGATAAGACCTACCAATACCACAAAGGTGATGATTACATATTTTCGTGCATCAAAATTCATCTTTCTTGCGGCTTAGAAACAAGTAATGCTTGCAATAACAAACAAATTAAAAAAGAAAGAGGTAAACTAACGAATGTTTTTTGAAGAATTAACAGAATGTCATTTAAGCGGAACATTTCCAGCACGAAAAACCAAAAATGGTGAATGAACAAAAGCGTTCCGAAAACATAAATGAACCAGCGTGTTCCCATTTCATAAATGTTTCCTTCTTTCAAATTGTCGTAACCGTCTCGTGGAGCAAACATCTTGAAAATCTGAGGGCGCAAATAAGCCACTAACAACAAAGACGAGGCATGTAAACCATACGTGTTTGAAATGGAATCAATCGCCATTCCCATCACGAAAGCAATTGCCAATAAATAAATTGTTCCAAGCTCAAATGGCAAAAGAATAATCAACAAGGGATATACCATCAATTGGATTCCCCAACCAATTTCCAGCTGATTCAAAATCAAGGACTGAAGAATTACCAACAGTACAAAACGAATACTATGTTTAATTACCTCATTCATCTTCTTTATCTGCTGGTATTAGTGCCTCCAAGGCCTGTTGTTC
>JACCEA011973768.1_pt1 | contig 27039 bp, 18 predicted proteins | sample 7449851 | NCBI WGS metagenome assembly JACCEA01 (sample SAMN15323453, study PRJNA562643) | freshwater metagenome | isolation source: river surface water | place: USA:Blue River Watershed | collected 2017-08-18
GTATTTTCATAGTGACGCACCATCCAAACTCACGCACAGACGGCTTTTATTGTATTACTATAATATTGTAATTTGGAATTATAATTTTCAGCCATGATGATAATTTCAGAACTTGGGTTCTGAGATGGAATCTGACTTGGACCAGCTATTGGGGTTTGCGATGGAGCCTGAGTAGGGGACTGCGTTGGTGCAGTGCTGGGTTCGTGGTTTGGACTCATAATAGGAGTTGCGAAGGAACTTCACTGGGTACTCCTCCTGAAGGAGTCCCACTATATACAATTCTGGCAATCATTCTCCAAAATAGAATACATATCTACTTGCTGAATTGGGGCTGCAGTTATTTCTTCCGAAGACATCTCTCAGAAATGAACCCGCCTTGAATGACTTTTAAGATTGGAATTCTCAATCATCGATGATGACTGTTTTTGATAGACTACTTCTCTCTCTATTAATTTTAAGGATAATTCTTTGTGATCGACCAGACAATGATTCTATCTCCGACTTTCAACTTTGATGCAATACGTATTTGGCAGAACAGGTGACTATCTGATTCTGTCCAAAGATTTTGTAGTAAGATAGAATATGACATATCATCGCATAATATCAAACATATCAAACTATCAGCTTTGAGAAAGCTTGCGTATTTAAATTCCTGAAGGAACTCGTGCGGATACAGCAATAAAGCCAAAAAACGTGAGTGAGGATGCGTGGTTGGGGTACTCAAGTAACCGTAACAATCGCAAAAAGCATTCGTGGAACATGAGAATTTATGATTTTCTCAAACAAATGATGAACTTAATCGAGACAGTGGTAAACTTTCTATATTAATTTTGGATATTACGAACTGCCGTATTATTTAGATAATTAAATTTGTCTTGTCTCGCGGAATAATTGCAAGGATGTATTTACTGGGACAATCCCAGTTTGTTAATCCCAACAAAATGGGATTGTCCCAGTTAATTGCAATAAATCTGTTTTCCATTTTGTTTGTACAAAACAAATGTATTATGATTCTAACCTTATTTTTTATTACGAACAATTTCTGTGTTCGGCCTTCCGGTTAGGCATTCTAGACCATTCGTCCTTTTAAATTCGGGATCTAATGATGAAAAGGATCCAAAAGTTTTGTTGCTTTCATTTTAAATGACTTCCTTCTGCGTAACAAATTAAAAATAACTACATTTCCAGAATTCCTAGAAAGTAGTCAATCATAAATGACTCGACCAATAGGGGTATCGACTGAAACGTGTCTGTAACGGTTCTGCCTGCTGGCGCCAACGCTACAATGTAATAATCTATCTTTCTCTCAACAGTGTTCATTATATCTCTGCAAATGAACGGAAATTTGGCCAGGAAAGAAGGTTTTGAGTATGAATTTTGTTCAAAGACTCCACACAATTTCAGTGAATTTCGACTGGATTTGACATTTTGGACGACTTTTGTGGATGACCAGGTACTTGAAGCAGTGGCTGGTCAATATCGAACAATATCTATCATTTTGGGCGATGGTTTGCCCATACATGACTCACAATGTCAGCTCCTTGCCACCAAAGTGGGATCAAGACTAACGGAGCTTCAAATTGGTACAAGTGTGCCATCATGGAAAGAACTTAAAACATTATTAGCCAAGTCATCGCAACTCAAGTCACTAACGTTGAGGAAGTGTCAGTGGCTCAACGACAACATTTTAGAGACACTTTCCAAACGGTTTTATGGTTCTTTGCTGAAACTAGAGCTAATAAGTAATCCAAATATAACGAACAATGGTATTTTTCAATTTGGTCGAAGATGCAAAGTTATTTCCTCTCTGACGATAATCAATTGTCCAAAAGTATCGGACCTTGGACTGACAGAAATAAGCAAAAACAACTCTATCAATATCTTGGATTTATCACACAGTTCAAGTATCAGTGATAAAGCTATAGAAGCCATCTTCCTTAACACTAAAGAGTTGAGGGAACTTACACTGCTGAATTGTTCTCAGATTTCCGATCATTCGCTAAGCTATCTCTATGAAATTAAAACAACTTCGGGGATGAAGAAAACTATAGCTGCTTCACACCTAAAAAAATTGGTGGTTAGTGACAGTGTTCGCATCACGGATCAAGCGATGCTGTGGATCTCTACTGGTGCAAGTCATATTGAGGAACTAAAAATTGCACACTGTCCGATGATTAATCCGGCAAAAACAGTAGCCGAGCTCTGTAATTTAAGATCTTTGGTTAAGCTTGAATTAGGTCCCACTATGTCCAAGTTTGATGTTACCCTTTTGTTAAGGTCCATGTCCATTTTAGGTTCTCAACTCATCTTTCTGGAACTCGACACTATGATTTCTATCCAAGACGAACAACTTGCTGAATTAGTGGAACAATGTCTTAATTTAGATCATTTATCCCTGAGCAATATGGAATTTGGAACAGCTACAACGGAATCTATTTGCAGCAATATCCCCAATGTCTCTTCGTTGGCATTGGTTGGCAGTAGTGCTTTTCAAGACATCGATTTGCGCTGTATTTGCTCAACCATATTGAATCTAAAGAGTTTAACGATTGGAAACTGTAGTAGATTGAGCGATGCTGGATTTACTCGTTTGATTAGTTTGCGGAAGTTGCATACCTTTAAGTTTTCCAATACATCTAAAAAATGTAGTGGAGCGATTGTTAAATTTGCATCACTGTGTCCACTAACCAAACTCTCTCTTCGCTCTCTATCATTCATTAATATTGATGGATTGGAATGTCTGAAGGGTATAACTAGGCAAAGCTTGAAAGAGTTGTCACTTGTGATGTGCAATCATATTTCGATGCAATTTATAAAGTCTGTGGTAGATTCTTTTGTGGGATGTGAGGTCATAGACTTAACATCCAGTGTGGACTCAGAAGTCGATTATGTTTCTCAACAAACGTATACCAATCCGTTTTTGCGGTGGCACTACCATCACGATTTTGCTGGATTTCAATTGAAAGGTGATGGAGCTGATACATTTCATCAGTATTGGTCCGCGAATAGGTCTTTGAAGCGACATTACGGTGCACGTCTTCTACAACGGCTGTGGAGAAAATACAAGAGAAAAATTGAAATGCTTAAACTATTACGAAGGGATATATGGAATGAATTTAAGATTATGCAACTTTCAAAGATCCAAGCGTGCGTTCGCGGATTCCTCGCTCGAAGAGCAGTTAAGAAGCAGAAGTATCTCTCTTCTATAATCGCAAATCTTGTATTGACGTTTGTACTGCGGAGACGATTTTTAAAACTGCGTCGCGCCATAAATCATTTTAATCGTAGTTTAAAAAAACGATCCTGGCGTCACTTGGTTATTTTCTTTACTGAGTCGAAGCTGCGGATGATCGAATGTCGTAATGCGGTTCAATCACTACATCATCGATTACTAAGCTTGAGACTCTTCAAAGTTATGAAAGATATTTTCAAAGTTTTGAAAGCAAAAGCTCTAGAGGACTCAGCAACCATCATGTGGGAAATCAACATGTTTCGTGCCATATTTCGTGGATGGAGAAAATTAATATCGGAAACGTCAACGCGAAGGCAATTGCTTTGCAAGATTTTCATTATGTCTGTGTCATTGGATAACTGGAATTCTGTTCGCCAAGCCCGTCTCGTTAAAGTTGCGGAAAACTTTCGCAATAATAGACTTAAGCTGTTGGCGTGGGTCACCATTGCCCGTGATAGACTAGATAATCGCAGAATAGAACAACTAGTTCCAGTAGCAATTGAACATTTTAATAGATCATTTTTTGATCGAGTCTGCGGAAATTGTTTTGGGGGACTTGTGACTTATCGACGAAATAAAATTCGAAAGAGAGAGAATCTAGTTAAGGCTAAGAATCATGTGGTTTTTTATGGGCAATGGTTTTGTTTAGGGCAGCATGCCCGCTTTGTAGCTCGAAGAAGAGCCGAGCGGAAGCTTCTTCAATATGCAAGCCAACATCGCATTTTGCACGTTAAAAAAGTCACATTGAAAAAGCGGCTGCCTATATTTGTCCTATGTACAGTTTTCTTCAAATCATTGGCTAAGATTGCTGATCAGCATCGAATAAAGTATCTACATGACCAAGGGTATTGGCGTTTTAAGCAAGGAATATTGGATCACCGTCGTTACCGAGAATTGCAGATAAAATCTGTCGAGCAATATCAAAAATCCTTGATGAAGAAAACTTTTAAGGGATGGGATATTTTTCGAAATTTCAGTAAAACATTGGATGTTCTGTACTACAATCGTTATTTAGCGAAATTGAAGAAAAAAGTCATTTATGGCTTGAGACTAAATGCTGCGATTAACAAGGAAACGGTACGCTCGGTTACTTTAACATTGATGAATAGGGCCGGAAGTGATGAACGCTTCCATGCAGCCTTGGGGATCATTCTTCGTTTTCAAGCAATTTGCCGCGCAACACGAATTCGCCGCAAATTTCAAGAGACCAAGATCCAGAAATTATACGCCATTCAAGTTTTGCAAAATTTTTTTAGGACAGTTCTTGCGAGAAAAGAATACTTCAGCCGGTACAAAAAGAGTTTGATAGCACAAAAAGTGCAGGAAGATTTGGAATTGGACCTGATGCGGGATGCTGAACTAGAAATGAGATATTTTATGTATCAAGAGAGTGCAATAGTTGATATTCAAAGAACATTTAGAGGTTGGTTGGGGCGTAAAAAATTTGCTGAACGCGCAACGGAATATTTTCGTGAAAAGTCGAAGCAGTACTATGAAGATAACGAGCATCATCGAGTTCACCATGAAGCGTTCAAACGTGCGACATTGGCGAGAGAACAGCTACGCCATCGTGCTGCAACAGATATTCAACGTATTGTTAGAGGACGATTGGGAAGAAAACGCTTCAAGGAAGTTGAACAGCTTGCAAAAATTGCAAAATTTGCTGTGCACTTGCAAAGAGCATACAGAAAGCGGCTTGCAAAATTAAAATTGGATGCTCTCCGCAGAGATCAGCTGAGCGAAATTCGCTATAAGGCTGCACGACGTCAACGTGGTATGCTCCTTCGATTAACGGGTCTCGTAAAAAGGAGACAGCAATTCCGCTTTGCACCTGTAATGGAAGGATTAGGAGTAGATCCAATTACATACAATTACCGACTCACGGAACTAGTTACCGAAACCATAAATGATTTCAAGCATTTAGTTAACATCTTCCGAAGAGAAAAAGCTTTAATTTCGGAACACGGACTCAATAGGTTGAACTTGTCGCTTGGTCGACGGCAAATACTGGCTGATCAAGGATGGAAATTCAATGTTCAAGATGCGATTCGTATTGTAGAACCGGGCCATAAGTTTGAAGGCTACACTGGTACAATTGTTCGCATAGATGAAACTTTGTTGGGGGCACCACTTTTTGAAGTTCGCCTCGACAGATTTCCAAGGCAAACTTTTGTGCGGATGACCACTGATCCGTTGATCATTTACACTAAGACTCAAGCATTGGCAAAGATTATGAGGCGTCCTGAAATGGGTGATCAACTTGATAGGTTTCGCATATTTCCTCACGATCATGACACGACTATCACCAAAAAGACTGTTTATGCAGCGTGGACGATTCAACGAGCTTATCGAATGCATCGATCTCGAAAAATAGTAGCACATAAACGTTATGAACATTGGATGCAGAACATTGCACGACAATGGTCATTACTGTATCATCTTGCCGACGCAAATGCGCTGAACACGCAAGGATATAATGTAGCCTATTTTTTGGGGACTCGATCCTTTAAGCCCCCATATTTTGATGAGATACGGCATAAAATAGTTCCTGGCAGGTTGACTGCCAATGTCAGCAGGCCTCTTGAAAGTAGAGTCATCAAGAAAGAATTTGAACTACGATACAAAGATAGAGTGAGATATCTTCAGAAGGCTAGCTTCCTTCCCGGAAAGGATCCCTTTTCTATTGGTTACGAAAAAATGACTTTTCAACGTAAGCTAAGTTTATTTTTTAGCGTATCATTAGGTGCCATTTCAAAACAAGGATTAGCTTTAAAGGATCTTTTTGGATCAAAAGGTGCAAAATTTTTGTCAAAAAAAGGGACCATGGTGACAGGAACGGATCGATATTGTTTTCGTCAGTTTCAGAATTCAAATCATGTTCGCTATTATAAATCATCATTATTTCAAGGTGAATGGACAGGTATCCCTCTATTCACTCCGCTCAAGCCGCATGGAGAGGGAGTTGTGGTATTTCTTGACGCTTGGGGATTCGCAAAAGAAGATAAAGTTTTATATTTGACCATTGTTCGCTGCAGACATCTTAATGTTATGGATGTAACAACTAGTGATCCATATTGTGATATTTTTTGCAACGGTACTAATTTGCAGACTTCAGTGAAATGGAGAAATCTAAACCCTGAGTTTCACGAAAGCTTCGAGATCGATGTAACTAATCCTTTAGCTCAATTAAACATTCAAGTGAAAGACAAGGACTATCTCGGAGCAGATGACTTCATGGGACAAATTGTTTTAGACTTAAACGATTTCAGCGATGGCGAAACTGTTCAAAAGGTATACCAGTTGAAAGGGGAAGATATTACAATCCCTGAGGATTTCGATCGTGGTGAAATAGAAGTTCGTATTCGTTGGGCGGAGCGAATATTTGAAGATGATCAAGCCCGAATCGATATGCAAAGGCGTATGATAGTGCGAATTCAAGCATGGGCACGACGGATCTCATCCTTGATGCTGTTGAGAGCACTACGCAAAGAACGAGCGGAAAAATTGTTGATCGTAAAAAAGAGTGCTATTAAGATTACGAACACTTGTCGTATTCGTCTGGCTAGGAAGGAATATAAGCGTAGGATGCGAAAGCACAAGTAAGTGATCAAAGAAAGTTAATTCTTTTTTATTTGGGTTCACTGTTTATCTCTAGAGCTGCAATAAAGATTCAAAAGCGTGTAAGAATCTGGATTGCGAAGAAAGTCTTCAAAGAAAAGAAGTTGTGTTGGTATATGGCTATTCGAATTCAGACTCAAGCCCGAGTTTATCTTGCGAAAGAGTTTGTACGAAGACTGAAAGAACAAATGGCCTCTGATATGTTTATCACTGTAACGGTTATTCAAAAATATGTAAGGCGTTGGATTGCGATGCGGTGGCGTTTCAACCAATTGGCTGAACTGGCGAAAGCCAAAGCTCTAGCTATTGAGCAGGGGGAAATATTTTCAGAACAGAAAGTCGCGGATTGGTTACCTACTTATGGTGTTGATCCTGATTATGGCTTGAAGCGTAATCGGCGAATCACCGAGCGCCTATTTGCCAAGATGCTGAAAACTCGATTCGTTAGAATTTTATCAAGGTTTGGAGTCGTTTATGTGGATAGCTACCCACCCCGAAAGACTGAAGAAGAGCAATTGCAAGAATTGCAAGGTGGACCTTATGAGTCGTTAACAAATAGGGACGAATTTGTGGCCGTGTTTTTACCGACATTTCAACCAGTGGCAGTGCGGAGGGCAAAAGCAATTGAGCAATTTCATAAGTTTAACCATACTGCAATTTTGCATTTGCCCACGAGCGTTTCTTTGAGGGAGTCAGTGCATTATTTAATCACAACCATTCAGTGCGCTCAACGACAACGTGTTGCACGTCAACAATATGCCAAGATGCTGAGGGTTCATAAAGCTATTGCACTGTTCCAAAAAATATTCCGACGGCGTTATGAGAGACAACACAAGGCTGCAGTGAAGATAATTGCTCTGTTCCGCATGGTAAGGGCCAAAAAGAGAACCAGAAAGCAACGTTTGGAAAAAAAATCAGCAATTCTCATGCAATGTGCATATAGAAGTTTCAAGGCCCGTAGCGCAATGTTCGATTTAAGAAGTGTGGAGAAACTTTCTGTTCTAAGATCGACTGACTCCGTTCCACTTCATGGTGCCGAAAAGTGTTTGGAGCATCGAAGTGATACATTTTGGGTGGCGGACTCACCGGATAAAGCAGAACTTCGAATTGAGTTCGGAAAAGCAGAAAATATAGTTGAGCTCTGGATTATGACTAGTACTTTCCAAACCTCTCCCAACTTTGTCCAAGTATCTGTGATTAGGGATAAAAAGAAAGGGTATGAAGAGATAGTTGAACGAACGGAATTACCTTTGTTGATGGGTGAACGCTGGCATTTTTTCCCTATACCAGTGGTGTCTACAAAATATTTCATGGTCACTTTTTTTGGGAACTATGGTGATGACAAGTACATTTCTGTTCGACAAATACGATTCATTCGTTCAAAAGAAAGTAAGTTCAACCTTTTCATTTGGTATGATATCTTCAATTGTGTATTTTCCAGGTTCTACAAAAATCATAAAACAACCAAATCAATTCATTCTTGATCCAGGACCTACGGTCGGAGAAGATTCGGAAATAATTTTAAAGTGCGAAGCGACTGGATGGCCATTACCCACTTACCAATGGTACAGGAATTCAGAAATAATCGAAGGGGAGACAAATCCAGAATTACGATTGAATTTATATTGCGCTGAATCCGGAATACGCACCTATCGTTGTATCCGTTGCAAAATGGTTTCCAAATCACTACCGCTCAATGCCTTTCATGTAAAATGCGGGAATTGTGGGTATCATTTCATATTCAAAGAGGTAGTAATGCAGCTGTCCCTTATGGATAATTTTTGAACCGTTGTCTATTTAGGTTGAAGATTATGATAAACAAATCGTCGCATTGCGAGGTGAAGAACAAGATCTCCATCAAACAAAAACTGGCTTACAAGCTTCAAAAATACAAATGGAGAGTTTTAATAATCCTAAGTATAAATCTCTCCTTGTAGATTTGGAAGAGCGCCTGCAAATTATTGAAGAACGTTTGCAACGTCTCAGAGAAGCTCGATACAACGCGAAGAAAACTGTGACGAATGTGAACGTGTTCAGCAATGAAGGTACTTAAATAACTATTGAAGTCGCACTTTGTTGATTTTCATAAACAGGTATCTATTGGTGTGTGTGTCAAAATGTGCGAGGCGGATCTTTGAAAATCAAGCGGAAAAGTAATTCCTCTGTAGTTGTGATCGAAAAGCCAAATCCATATATTGTTGAAGTCCAACCATATTATATTCCTCGACCGCAAGTGAAAAGAAAGAAGTGGAATATCTACGCTTCGATACTCGGAACCTTTCGAAATGGAAGGGTGGAAGGAATTGTCCTTATTCGCTACATTGATGGATCTTTTTACGAAGGCCCATTTGTGAGTGAAGATGCAGTGGATTTTGTTGGGAAAACAAAAGACGGATATCGATCTCCGAACCACTACGGAATTTATCGATTAGTGGACGGGAGAGTCTTTGAAGGAGCCAACGTTGATAACCATTTCGATGTGAACAATTTACAATCTTTTTACCGATTGACGTTTCCAAATGGAGAGGTCTATGAAGGAGCATTTACAGATGAACAATACCATGGTGCGGGGTTGTTCTGTTACAAGGATGGATCGGTCTATGAGGGGCAATGGCATCGAGGAACTAGGTTTGGCCATGGTCATTTCCGGTCTTCCGAAGGTTGGACGTATGAGGGATTTTTCGATAAGGACCGACGCCACAGGGAGGGAGTAGTAGATTGGCCGGATGGATCGTGTTACATGGGAGAGTGGTATTACGACAAAATTCAAGGTAAAGGTATATTTATCACTCCTTTGCGCGATGTGTACAAAGGAGAATTGCAAGATGGTAAATTTTGTGGACATGGTGAGATCATTTATGCAGACGGATCCACTTATGTTGGTGAGTTTAAAGATGGTAAAAGACATGGGAAAGGTATTTTTATCGAACGAGAAGGTACTGAATACTTTGGCCACTTTAGCGAGGACCTGCGACAAGGTGAGCACGTTGTAAAAGTCATCATTCCAATTGAGGAAGCGGGTCAGGACAATTATGAAATCCGGATTGGTGTATACGAAAATGGAAATCTGGTGAAGTGGAAAAGTAAATTTAGCAATCCAATCGCGACCAAACAGTTCATATCGCTTTTCAAACAAAATCGTGAGATGTTTGATAGTGTATTCTCAATGATATTGGCTAAAAATTTGCCCAACTTGCCAGAAGGTATTGATGGCAACAATCAGCAGGTGAAAGCAATTGTGTTTAAAATAAGAACCGAGGCTGGTATGCTTGTTGGACAGCATGCTTTAAATCAAGCTCAAGCCCAGTTAGAGGCTCTCTTTGGCCCATTGGGAACAAAGAATGAAGAGGTGGAGGTTCTTAAGAAAGAAATTGAAAGTTACAGTATGAGTATCATAAGGTTAGAGAAAGAGTCATCTGAATATTTTACAAAATTTTCGAATCTCATTTCGAAATATGAAAAAGAAACGTCAAAAATAGAGCAGCATTGGCTGGATGAACCCACACAAGTGCGTGCAATATTTCGCATGGCGTGCAAGAAGTTGGACAGTATTACAGTGGATGAATATTTTGCTTTTAGGAATCATCGTGTTGTTCCAGTTTTTGTGAAAAAAATCTTTGATGCTATTAGTTATCTTCTGAATATGTCCACTGATTGGTCAGTACAACAGATGATTATCGCGGATAGTCTGGCAAATAGCAGAAGTGGAGATGAAGAAGCATTACGATTGGATTACAAATGCAAACTAAGCCATATGATGAAGGATTATCGAGTTTATGACTTTGTGCATATCAAGGAGAAGGATGAACTGTATAAAATTTTCTCCGATGTGCGATTTCGAAGCGACTCGTATTATGTTGAGAGCACTGGGCCACCTGGACCAGTGTTGGTGGAATGGATAAAGGCAAACTTTGCATATATTCGAGCAGCTGAAAGAATGTACACTATTTTGAATGCTGCTGAAGAGAAGCGTGTTGAAGCATTCCGGTTCAAAGCGATCCATGTCAAGAAAAAGGAGGAAATTGTAGACCTAACTAATCGACTAGAGGCGGCAAGGAAAAGATTGAACTTTGCTCAGTTAGAATTGCAAGACTTGCAACACGCTATTCTTAAAGCAAATGACTTGTTGCAATTCATCGCTGGTCGCTACAATCAAGGCCAATCCAAATCCAAGGAAGATTACTATAAGCTATTGGAACAAAAGCTTGAAGAGAAGAAAGATCGATTCACTATTGAAGTATGCTTGCGGAACATGGTTGATCAAGTTATCGAAAAAATCGAAACAGAGAAGAAACATGCGATGTTTCAAGCAATTGCAACTGGGAAGAAATATGAAGAACCTGTTCTTCTTCAAGGGAATGTCATGGAGTGGATAACGGAGGAAGTGGTATCTCAACAGAGTGCAATTATGGAAACTGGCCGAACTTTAGGGTATTCTTTTGAGCCTGAAACCACTGATGTGTCCGTAAACTACACATCCCAAATCATTTCTCTTATTGTTGATATTGTAACAAGTAAACTCAATGATTTTTTGAATGATTTGGCGTCAGCAAAATCGTGGGTTTCTAGGAAAGGCAGAAGATTTACCAGTCGCTTCCTTTATATTTTGACTTGGAAACGATGGAAAGAAGAAGCACTAAAGAAAAGGGATGCTTTTGCCATTCAGGCATGGGAAAATATTTTTGGTGATCCATTCACATGTGCAATCATGGCGATTGAAGCTCGCCTCAGTCATCGCATGTCTTCCATTGCAAGAGCACAAGGGAAGGTCTGGGCAGATGCCCACAAGCCTGCAATTGAAACAGCAGAGAGGTATTTGTCAGACGAATTTGGAAAGGATTTTGAATCTACTGAACTTGTGGCTCAGAATGTCATCGATATCGAAAATGACTCTTCTGATACTATTGCACCGTCTGTTCGCGCGCGAGCTGCGTGTTGGGCCAAATATCACCCTGACGAAATGCGTCAAGCACGTGACCAGCATAATATTCAATTTGCACAGGCTTTTGAAGACCATTTCAAAGAAGAAACGAGTATAACATGCTTTAAGATTGTCAGTGGTCTTGCTAACGAGGAGGAAATGGAATGGGCAGAATATGCACAACATTGGAAAGATTTTCATGTCGAGCAATACGACAAAGCTGCAGAAGCAACTATCAATGAAATGTCCAAGGATTTTACTGATGCATATCCCTTGAGCACTTTCTATGAAGCCGCAAAGATGATTGAAAACGATCGATTGTCGAAATATATCGCAGATGAAGAAGTTAAACAAGAATTCGCGGCTAATCCTAAGGTATTGATGAATGCTTATTGCTGGGGAGTAAAAAATCAGGGTATGCTTCGCAAAGGAAAAGAGCTCTTGTACGCCGAAGATCGAAATAACTTTAGCCGATTATGGAATGATTTTATGCTACAGACTGAAAATGGATCAAAGGGCTCTGTCTTATACACAGTCCTTGATGAAAATGGCAACGACCGATTTCTAGGCTTCAGAAATCGCCTTGCCAATAAGTTTGCATGGATGTATGGCTTCCTGTGCCGGAGAGCAGAGATCCTATCCAAGGATCTGCAAGATTTAGATTTGAATGATCCACTCGAAAAAGTACTGCATAGAGTGCGTCCATCTGAATTTACTAGAACCGCACAATCCACTGAGGAACGCTTCTTACATGAGAAAAAAAAAGTGGAATCCGAGTATGAAGAAATAATTCAAAAAATAGCAGCATGGAACACTTACTTTGGATGGGGTTCTGGACAATAGATTGTTGTATGACATAAGATAAATGATTTTCTCATGATTTTCAACGCTTCTTTTGAAATTGTTCAGCCTTCCAAGCTTCATATGCAGCCCTTTTATTTGAATTTTCAACTTTCTGATGTGTGATTTCCTCTGAAGCAACAACCGATTTGAGATGGGTGACTTGTTTTTCTTGAATTTTGGCTGCAATCTCAAAAATTGGTTCATTTCTCTGGGTATTTCCCGATTCATTCATTTTTACAGTGGCAGGTGTATTTAGCTGTATCGCATATTTATGCCTGGGACGGATTCGAAACTGATTGTCCTTAACCGTCTCGAGCTGGGAACTATTTGAGTGTTGAATTGTCTTCTCTGCAGATGGATTTAGTGGCTCTTCAGAATTCGCATACTACCGATACAGTTTCAAAATAAATCATTGAAATAATATCGCATAAATTTCCTACCCTTTTCATTTTATTGCAGACACCCGTCAATTGAGCCTTGCTGCAATCAGCAATAGTGGCAATCTCATCGAGGGACAATTTTGACTAGCAATGTAAGCAATAATATAAAATTTGGGATTGATAACAATTGATATAGCAAACACTTACTTCCAATCTTTGTGACACGAGATGAAACAACGATCCAATAACAGTAGGGCTCTCAATGTTAATAAATTGTCGTTGTTGAATAGGTAAAGAATCAATATAAGAGCTTAGTATCAAATTTGCTTCAGATTGCAATCTCTGAACATATTCTCCTCCATATTTCACGGAAAGAGTGGAAATTAACTGTTGACTGTTTCTCTTAATACCGAGAGCCGCTTCGCAAGTAACCATTTCTGTTCTGTATTCATTTGGTGTGATCTTCAACCCCAGATTGATCAGAAGTTTACCACGTGGACAATCCAAGTTCATGTTACGACAAGCTATTTCAATGATCACCGCAGTTCTATGGGGTGGAGATCTACTTCCTTGGAATCTAACCTGCAATAGGCGTCGAAAATCCATGATTTTGTCCATCAATGCCTCGCTTGGTGTTATACCGCACGAAACGAGAGTATCACTAACAAATGATTTGTCCAGAACGTTCATGATGACAGACTACTCAGAAAATCATAAATCAAAATTATCTATCATCAGTTTAGTGCATCAATATACAATACGACACATTGCAATGTGGAATAGAACGTGAATTGGGAATAGAATGAATAATAAATTCACTGTTTTACTTCTATTATTTATTCTATTACTTCAGTGGTAGTGCTTGTGTTAGCTGCTGCTGCTGCTGGCGCACTGCTGGCACCTGCTTCCTGCTGCTCTGCTGCCGCCACTTATTATACCGTGTATGGACAAGTGACCATTACAATATTATAGAAGTATTGTAGAAGTATCACTTTTGGATTTGTTACTGTATTCCATTATCTGGATTCCGATTCAATACAAGCATGATCCACAAATCGCTCCTTCACTGCATTTTTATCCTGGTTGTGTTTTTAGTGGTTGCAAGGTAGGAAATTTTCCTATTTACATAAAATACTGATACATTGTTACCACTGCTACAGATGTCACCAACCAGTTAGAGGTAGTGTTCGTTTGTTAGACGGAAGTCCCGTGCATAGCACCATTGTTGCTTTGAACGGGGGAGATTTTCGAGCTACAACAAATGTGGATGGTCTATTTGAATTTTCTGCCGTGCCCGCCGGTAAGTGTCCACCGAACAAGCTATCCCCCCAAATTGTAATAATAGTGCTTTTTCTGTACAGGAATATATGTATGTGACGTGCAGTCTCCAAATCACCACTTTCCTCAAATGAAATTGAAAATTGATCAAGAAAGCAAAAATATTTCTGTTGTTGAGTACAAATATTTTGGAGCGAAGCGTATTCCTTCCGTTTATCCTCTGTCCTTTGTTGCCATCGCACCAATTCAATATACAATGCCGAAGCCTCCATTTTCAATCATTGGCTTCGTAATGGCCAATCCCATGATGTTATTAATGCTGTTTTCCTTTGTAATGGTATTTGCGATGCCAAAAATGCTACAGGGAATGTCTCCAGAAGAGCTACAAGAAATTCAAAAGCAGTCAGCTGCGAATGGAGACCCAATGAAAAACTTATCAAAACTCATGGGTATGCCAGCGTCGAATAATGACGATGACGATTAGGAATTAATTTTTGAGGAACTTATATCTCCATTTTCGTACAATCCAAAAGGTGTTACTGAGATTTCATTTTATTTCCTACCAGGCTTGTTGTTAACGAATGTTACCGATCGAGAGCCTGTTGATTGTTTCTTCTGCTTGTCTTCATCTTCCAATGCACCACCAAACAAACCTCCTCGAATTTCCCCACCTTTTAAAATTTTATGTGATTCAGGTTTTAATTTGGATTCGCCTGGAACAGCATGAATTTCCATAGATTGATGATTCTTATCAATTGTCACAGACATTTCCAGTCCATCCAATGCGATTCCTACTCAAAACTTTGCATCAAACAAAGAAACTGACGTGAACTTTGTAACTTTACCATTATACTTCTGAACACACTGTTCTGCGAAGTTTTTGGATGAAAACAATACTCTCGCTTGGCCGAGACTATCGAAGCCTGTCAAAAAGCTGAGATCGCGTACTTCTCCAACAGCGCGACATAATTCCACAATATCTTCCTTTCTCACGGTGGATTTTAAATTTTTAAACAAGACGTGAAAACCGTTGCTTCCCAATCGTGAGAAAACAGTACCAGTGCTTGTATTGCCAAAGATCGGTGTATGGACAGAAGGTTGTTGCACATCGTCAGGACGTATGATACGTGGGCGTTCTTTGGTAATTACTTTTAATGGCTGTGGGGGTCTAATTCTGGAAGGAAAGTCATCTGGACTACTGGATCTATTAATTTTTCTTTGAAATTTTGAAAAATTCTTTTTGTCAGAAGATTCAGCTTTAACAGGCGCGGGTTTTTTCTTTTTAAGTGTGGAACCAGAACTTTGCTTGATTATATCATCCAATGACATAGTAAGTTTACTCGCCATTGTGGAAACTTTAGGCCTTATATTCCAACCGCAAGTGCATGTATATAGCTGGTATTGAAATGGAGACACACAAATTGCCTTTTTGAAAGCCGGTACCAATAGCAAAAAAAATATAAGTGATCCAGTGGTAGATCAGCTTAAATACTTCTATCTTTATCCCTACTATTATATTGTAAGGAGTTGGAATTGCTTGATTGCTTATTTCCCATACAATCAATACAATCTGAAATCTAGAATATCTACTTCATTCAGCAAAAAGTACTTCACTGTGGTGGCCGCAAAAGCGGCTGGCGCTGTAGGCAGCCAATAGGGTTAATTTAGGTGTTTAGGTTGTAGTTAGTAAAACATGAATTTAGTAAATGTAGACTTTGTGTATCTTAAACGGTCACTTGTGGTCAACCACACAAGCTTGATCATTATTAATAAAGAACACCATCGAAACTATTGCTCAAGCTTTAAGTAGACCTGTTTATCTCAAGATTTAAGGTCGTAGAAAGTTAGTGGCTGTCTAGAGGCGCAGCGAAGCACAGTCAGCAGCTGCGCCTAATAATAACCCTCTGCCTCTGGCCTATAAAAAACCAAAGTAAAAAAAATTTGATATGAGCCCTTTCAACGATGGAGTTTCCAGTTGTTGTACAATAGAACCCACTGAAAATAGATCCGTAAACAACAAAACAACACTACTTTGGTTAATTGTTGGTAAAGAGATATTCTGCTTCGTGTGAGGATGTTCTCTTGTGATGACAAACAATTATCTCATTATTTGGTAAATATCAGTCCTATCTCTGTCCTACGTGTAGGGTATATCTTTAATTTACTTAAGAATATTAATTTTATGTAGACAAAATATCATTAGCATGTAATGATGTAATGTGTCATAGCTACCTTTGCAGCAATAATAATGCTAATCCAAATCTTTACAGCAATACCATCTATTATGTAAATTGCTACCTCTTAATTCATAATTCACAAATGATTTCATGGCTTGCCGTTTTGTCACACTTGCTCTATATAGGTGCGCAATTCGAGAAAACGATCATTGCTATGTCCATCAATGTATCCAAGAAGTAGGAAGAAATATTATGATATATCAGTTGAATACCATATAATATATATTGTTAATTAATATAGATATATTCATTTAACAGGAGAAGACTTTGAACAACGCATTAGATTGGGAGCATCCACTAATTCCCCTAGATATATAAATGGTGAGATCACAAAGAGCAAAACTGATAGTGTCTCCCTATATAATATTGACTCCACAATTAATCATGATCTACAAGAAGTGACCATCCACTGATGTCATGATAATATCAGGAAGATTCGTTCAAGCATTCAGGAGTTATATCCAATTATTGTTAAATCAATTTTATACAAACTCTGCAGCACGGTTTTTCCAACAACTGCTAATTATGTACATTATCATGATTTATGTTTACTCAGAGCTATAGTAATTATGTACAATATTATCATTTACGTTTACTCAGAGCTATAGTGCTCTTTTGTATGAGTTTGTCTAGAAAGCGGTTGAACAACTCGCATCGAATGGGCATATCAACCTCAAAAAATGGATTCTAATAGAGAAAAATCTCATTAGTGGAACATTATTGATATACGCATCATCTCCTAACCTTTAAGACATAATCACTGTATATTTCATAGATTCCTAGGAGAAGAACTTCGAGATCTGGCGTACCGGGAGATGCAGTAACGACAAACTTCACACCAGTCAAAGTCTGCAAGCAATGAAGCGTAAACGTATCAGTTTCGAGACGCTCTATTCCTAGAGATACTACGGGCGCTACTTGTTGAGCTATGGCGTGAAGACCATGAAATGTTGACCCCAATCGCAGGCAATCATTCGTGGTCAAATTGGGGGCTTGAGGAGATAAGCTTTTGCTGTAGACCAGTCCGCCGTATCGGTTGATTATAAAAAGCTGAAAGTACATTCCATCACGCCGCAAATAATATTTTTCCAAAGTTATTGTTTTTGTACAATATGCACTATGGCTTTATATTGTATCAGTCAGGATATGAATGGGTCCAGGATCTAAACCTCAACAAAATTTCATTGAAATATTGGCCTTGTACAACCAAATACGAATACTTCGTATTCCATATTTGGTTGTACAAGGCCAATATTTTCAAATAGGGAATAGTTATGTTCATAAAAGAGATAATGCTATCCATTCGCGTTTTTTAGACATAGAAGTATATATATATAACAATCAATCACTGCGAGTCGGATAGAGGAACGCACGTACGAACGGCACTGGTGCGTCAGCAAACATGATTTCGGCAAACCGGCAAACTTGTCTGACTGAATCCAGAATATCAATGTTATTATTTTATATGTATTGTAATACAATATTTATATCTCATAAGAATGAAGTCTTTTTCCTTCCTTGCTCTTTTGGCTGTTGTCGCCAATGCTGCTCAAGATCTCCAGTATGAAAACTATACATTCGAAAAGTTTTTACAGGAATTTAATCTGAAGTATCATCCTTCCGAAATTGCCGCACGTCGTACTATTTTCGAAAATGAACTGCAACGTATTCGCTCCCACAATTCAAAGAATCTGTCATGGAAAGAGGGAATCAACAAATTTTCAGCTTTGACAATGTCTGAGAAAAAATCTTTGACTGGTCGTAATAAACGCTCGGCAAAATCTTCTCAGCATGTTCTCACCAACGCCCAGCCTCTTCCATCTGATTTCGTAGTCGAAGATTTAGAGAAGCTACCTCGCAGTGTGGATTGGCGTAAGGATGGAATTGTTAGTGCAGTAAAGGATCAAGGATATTGTGGTTCTTGCTGGGCTTTCGCTTCCACTGCTGTTGTTGAGTCTCATGTTGCTAAGGCAACTGGACTGTTGTTCGATTTATCCGTGGAACAGGTAAATTTAAATGAAATTGCTGTCACTTTTAGGATATCATATATATTTTGTAGACTGCGATGTGTGCTCCAAACCTTAATCACTGTGGTGGAAGTGGCGGATGCAATGGCGCCACTGCTGAAATTGCCTTCGAATACATGACCACAAGCGCGGGAATGTTTCAAGAGTATCAGTACAGTTACTCATCATATTACGGACGTGATTATGCATGCTCTTTACCAACTGGAACAAATCCTGTTGCCAAGATCAATGGTTATGTTAAGTTACCTGAAAATGATTACAAGTCTCTGATGAACGCTATCGCAAAGGTAGGCCCGGTTGCTATTTCGGTGGATGCCTCAAATTGGAGTGGATATTCATCTGGTATCTTCGATGGTTGCAACCAAACTAATCCTGATATTGATCATGCTGTTGTTTTGGTTGGTTATGGCGAAGAGAATGGACAAAAGTACTGGATTGTTCGCAATTCCTGGTCTCCATCTTGGGGTGAAAAGGGATACATTCGTGTCGCACGCGTCGATAACGAGCAACAGCGTTGTGGTAGTGACATAACTCCTCAAGATGGCAGTGCTTGTGATGGGGAGACTGATCCTGTAAAGGTATGCGGTACATGCGGTATTCTTTACGACACCGCATATCCTTTGAATGCTGCCCACATTTAACGGTCTAACTTTCAAATTCCGATTAAATAGCACACACATTGTAGTGTAGAATCGTAACCATTTTGTCAATGTTAATTGTATTGTTATGATTATGTACAGCAGCGTGTGCTTACAAATATACACATTTTACTTTCATAGAAGTAGATTTTCATTAATGGGAAAAAACACTCGCACATCAAGTTTCAATTGCAAGGTTATATTTATTCTTCATCAACTCCATCACATACTTGTCGATTTCGTCACCAATAATTGCCCTGGCGATTGCGCCTGCTGAAAAACTTGGTTCTTGATTGGCCTTTGCCAATGTTACGATCTTCTCTGTAGTTTCGTTGCTAATGCAAGTTTGGTCGATTAAGCCTTGCAATACTCCACCCAAAACCGATTCGAATGCAAGTGGTACGTGCACATTTGATGAGAAGATGCTGAGATGTTCTTGATCGCTTAAACCGCTATTGCCGTTGCCATGCGGAACACGAAATTGGGTAGTTGCTTGAGAAAGCATTTGCAACGATCGATTCAATAAGCTAGACGCAGATATATTATTCCCTACAGAACCAGTTTCAACTATATTATCATAACCTGATTGGTTCATAATGTTAGAAAATATTTCAGTATCACGACCCGCCGAAGCATTTAAAGCTTGCTCCGTTCTTGTGAGCAGCTCTTGGTGAAGTTTATCTAATTCCTTGGTGTGCTTTTTATTGAGTAAATTGATTTGTTCAATGAACCTACTCTCAAGACTGTTCAATTCTTTCTGGTGTAACGTCACCACAGCAGTTCGTTGGTCTTTCAAAGCTTGCTCTTGCTTACGACGATAATGATCCAATATCACTTGAAATTGCAGTTTATAATTATTTATTGTTGTATATATCTCTGTGGAAGTAAATGAAGCAAAATTGGAGGTAATATTTCTTATATGTTGGAGATCTTGCTTCAGTGCATACAGTTGTTGGCGATATAAACTGTCAATACGAACGATTAGTTGATAAAGGTGATTCTCCTTCTTTTTTAGTTCCACTATTCGATCCCTTTCATGTTTTACATCTTCTTGATGCAAATGCATGAGCTCTTCTAAATGGTGAGAGCGGTCTAGAATTTGATTTCGATCCAATTCTAAACTAGCAAGCTTTTCACTCAGTTCCGAAATACTATTATCCAGCGTATTAACGCCAATTTCTGCAAAGCTCCGCTGCACAGAGCCAACATTGGATGGAACTGTTTCTGTTGGGCAATTATCTCTTGTTGATACAACAGTATTATTTGATTGCAATATCGAAGAAGCACTTTGGAACAGATTACTATCGCTATACGCCGACATAACTGAAACAGTTTCCAAATTTCTCCCATCATTTTCTTTATCAATATTATGTTTCCAGTCATTTTCAAGTTTTTCTTTATGAAATGAAGTCATTATGCGTGATAGGGTCTCCACGGATGCATTCGCAGCAACCAAGTCACTCGTAGTAGTTTGGAGAGCGCTCTGAAGAGACTCCTCCCTAAGCTTTGAAGTATGAAGGACGTCTTTTAGTTGTTGGATTGTACTTTGTAATGTCTTAATTTGCTCTTCCAATTCTAGACACTGAAGTTTCGAGAGTCTCGATTCTTCCAAGGCAGAATTCACCAGCTGTGCTGTCGTAAATTTTGAGGAGGAACCGTTTGATCCTACAGAACCGTAATCTCTATCGTGTTGTACTTCAACTTCATTTGGTCCAAGGTCATCACAGCTGTCGTCAACACTTTCACCCTTGACAGTATTTGCTGCAATAAACAACCCGCTTTTCGATGAAAGCGCACTCCCATTGGAACTACCAATACGCATTTCTTTTGTTTTGAAAGTTTCTAAATCTAATGATCTCTTTGAGGAAAAACTTTTCAACGATCTTTCTTCGGAGTGGTTAAGAAAATCTCTATTTCCAAGTTGTTCTTGTGCTCCTTTGTATGTCCCGTTTGATTCATTGTCATCTGATGTGAGTTTCACAGAGATATCAGGAGTTCGCAGTTTTACCACTTCCGGCGATGAATCAATAACTGTAGTATGCTGGATTGTGATGGATTGTGTTGAATCTGTAGGGGGCAACACGCTTGATGATGCAGCACCATAAAACAAATTGGGATTTATATTTTGATTGGCAGAAAACAACAGTGGGAGGGTTTGCACACCTACATGAGTGGATTGATGTGGTATAGAAACCTTCAGATTTAGTAAAGACTGATTATCTTTTTTCAGTTGATCAATCCGCTGATTTTGCATGTTAATAACAGTTCGACCTTCCTTGACCATGGATTTTAACTTATCAATATTTTTGGAAGCTTCAGTTAGCATATCCTTCAAACCACGTACAACCGACTCATGCCTAGCATTCCATTCTTTTTCTGAAGACTGCAGTTTCACCTCAAATTCGCTGAAAAGCTTCTTACGCAAGGAATCTAATTCAGTTTGATGATTTTGAGTAAGAATGTCTCTTTCGCCGTAAAGCTTTTCCAACAAATTACGATACGATAATTCTGTAGCAAGTCCATCCATACTCGTGCCTAAGCCTTCCAGTACATCATCAGGTGTTTGAGTGCTTCCACTGTTGAAATTGTATGAACCTCTTAATTGGTTGCTCATCTTATTTAATTCGTTAGAATAATGCAATTTCATTGTGACATTTCGTTGATCCAGATGTCTTTGTTCTTCTTCAAATTGCTTCTTTAAATCAAGACGAATCTTTTCTTCGCGGAGTTTCAATTCATTCTCAAGAACTTTGCTTTGATCAGCCGAGCGTTGTTCTAAATATTGATATTTCAGTTGCATTTCATTTAAAGATTCTTTCGCTGCCGCATAGCGCTGTTTGTAGTCGATCAATTCTTGATTAGCAGAAGCACACTTCATTTGTTCAGCAGTTATTTTTTCACGCAATTTACTATTCTCTTCTTGTAATCGTCGATTTTCTCGGTTAATATCATCTCTTAACAATTTCATTCCTGCTAACTCTTCTTGTAATACACTTGATAAACGTTTTTCTCGTTGAAGTTCTGAAATCATACGGTCTCGAAAGCTTTTCATTTTTTGATGAGCGGTAAGAATTGCTGAATGGCTCTCTTGGGAATCCTCATCAAGAATGGTTTCAACTTGTTTCATAAGCACTTGAATGCGTTTACGATTATCTACCTCCTCGGAAATTTTGGATTGATAGTCTTTATGCAATCGATCATTTTCTTCTGTAAGCAGTAAGCATTTTGTGCGCAAATCTTGCACTTCATCGGAAAGACTGTTGCGCTGACTAGTTACTTGAATTAGTTGATCTTTAAGATCTTTTTTGTACTGTTGTTCCTGTTTGTCCAATCCTTCGATTATAGCAAGTTCGCGGGAGCTCTGCTCAAACGATTGCTCCAAAAGACTTATCTCATGGTTTTTCTTTTCTGCAATTTTTCTCAGTATGTCATTTTCAGCTACTTTTGAAGTCAAATTTTCTTGCAGTTCCTGAATCATATTTTGAAATACTTCTTCTTGCTTACTAAAGGTGGCCCCTCTAGTTTGAATATCTTCTTTGAGTCTTTGGATTTCTGTTTTGGACGATTCGAGTTGACTCTGTAGTACGGCTGTCTTTTTGAGAGCACTATGAAGGAATTGCTCTCGATCGTGGTAAAGATAGCGTTCGATTACTTCATTCAGATGAGCCGGTAAAAATACCACGCTCGCTTTATCCTTTTTCATGGTTTGAATCACTTCATCATCGCAAAGGTTTTGATAAATGGAGGCCAACGTCGCCGATAATGCTTTAACTCTTTCTTCGTATAATGATTTAATTGAGAAATGCAAAGATCCAATTTCAGCCTGTCCTGAATCACTTCTCTCCTTAAACTGTATTGTATGCTGAGAGAAGCGACGGTCTAAAGATTTTGCAACGTCAATGAGATCTTGATCCTGAGAAGACACATTCGAGTTTTGACTAGGGATCACATCACTTAAATAACCACCATCAGAATCATCATGAGCCAAAGCAGATGCTTTATGGTAGCTCATTCCAGATTATGTTGAAAAGGTATTATTGTAGGAATTTCAAAAAACGTATGCCGAGGGTGTGGGAGAAGTAGTTCGAATCTAGCAGAAGACAATCATACTGTAAAAAAGTATAATAATAGTTGTGTCTTCTAAAATTGACCAACAGAAACAGACAATAGAATACCTACTGTACCTACAACTATTGTATTATAGGCTTTTTTATAGAATACAACATAGAAAATAGAGTGAGTCATTTTAACGGTCGGACAATACATTATTTATGCTATTCCTATGTCTTATTATATTTGTCTCAGTAAAGGCAGTCAAACTGGACACTCGGACACTCTGGTAAAGCATATACCGTATTCTAGATTGGAATTGAAGCGCCAGAGCTTGCAACAATTCTTATTGACAGTTTGGATTTGTTCTCGCTGATGATGATAATGTGGAATTTACTAATATTTGCATTGGCTTTCCGCAACTATGTAGATGGTATGGATTATCCTCAGCCTACCAGCCTCCCAACGTCTCTGTTCATCGCACCATCCGTTCCTGAAGATATATCGTCACAAATTGTTGAAATAGTTGGAGGAACGACCTCTCCCACAGTTGATTCCCGTAGGGAAGAATTTGGAATGGCAAATAACTTGAATGAAGAAGACGATTATGCATTGAACAGCATATATGTTATTGCCGTGATCGCGTTGATCCTACTATTCATCATGGGAATTGTTATTTGGAAGAGGTTAGTCAACTCTGTGGCATTCAAAAATAGGTGATAATGGTTTTATTTATTAAGATTTTGGAAAATTCGCACTATTGAACCTTTCAAGTATTCACCTGTGTAGACTAATGATGAATTATAAAGGGGTCTTCATCTTGAGTTAGACAGCTCCTTATCTAGAGCAACATAATCGACCTGGGTACAATAATTCAACGTCTTCACACAACAATGTCATATGGACGTACCTGTGCACGTCGACGCTTGCGTCCACCGACTTCTTCTAAGCCTTGTTCTTTGTTGCTACCATCACCATCGCCGTCTTGAGCAGCCTAATCAACCAAAGTTTAATTAGTGATTGTCATCCAACCTTAGTAAGTTGACGATTTTTCTACCAGTAGTTGTTGCTGTTTCCAACGTTCTTCCATTTCCTGTTTCGCTTGAAGTCTCTTCTGGAGATCTTCATCCCGCTTTGTTTCTAAGCTGGCAATAATCTTGGGAAAAACCATTCAATAAAACAATTTTGCAATTACAACTCTAATTACCTACTTTCTTTTCTGCACTGACTTCAAGCTCTTGTTTATGCGCGTCAAACTTTCGTTTAGTTCGACTACCCACAGCTAAAGAGTGGACGTGGGCAAAAACGCTCTTCGCGAAAGCAGACGAGTGCTCCCCTCCAAGCTGATATCCACCTTCTAACACAGACACAATTCGACCACCGCACGAACTATTGGCTATTTCAACCAATTTATCTGTCACCCACTGGAAGTCTTCCTCAATCTATTGATTTTGAAATTAAATCATAGTGATGTACTTGATGTGTCCCCTCACCAAAGAAATATATCCTGCGTTAATGGTGTCTTTTTTATGGGCGTCAAATCCAGCAGAGATAAAAATCATATCAGGTTTGAATTTCATTAGTCTTGGAAAAATTATATTTCTGCATGAAAAGATATGAAATATGGTATGATCACAAACAAACAAGATATTAGAATTGTGAGATACCTGAAATAATCTCTCCATTGAAAGCGATATCGAGTCTCTTCAGTAAGCTTCCCAAATGGTGTCGAAAATTCTGACGAGGACAAAGAAACTCCGATATCTAATATTAAAGGAGGAGCCAAATGGTTGCTTTGATGGACGTAGTCATAAAGTGCTAACAAGCCATCCACAGTTGTCCCACCACCATTTGCTTGAATCGAATCTTCGTAAGAATCACCATCATTCTCCTCAGCGTCATCGACACCATAATCTTCATCTTCATCACTGTCGTCAATACCATCTTCCAAAGCATGAACAGCTACAGATGAAACTTTAGTAGTGGTTGGCTGGCCAGGTTGATGACCTACTTTTCCACCAGAGTGATATATTTCAGGAACTAATGTTTTCCCTGATCCTGGATAGAAAGCAGCGGCAGGAAAGTACGCTTCCATTCCTCTCTGTGGTGGTCCATATCCATGAACCGAAACAAACAAAACGTTTTCTGGATCGTTTTCGCTAAACCAAGGTTTAAAGCGTGGTGTATACATTTTACCGAACCCATTAATATTAAAAAATTCAGTTTCCGTACAGTGCGGTTGCAGCCACCGAACCGTCTCTTCTGTTCCATTGCCGTGGTGTACATCTGTGTCCATGTGACATTTATAAAATGAATGGCTAAAAATTGCCCAACTTACCAAAGTCTACAATTGCAACCTTTTTAACGTGCTCTCTATAATGATTCAAAGCGTAAGCAGCACCGATAGACACATTGTTTAGAATGCAAAACCCATGACTCTCGCTTCCATTTTCACCTTTGACAGAACCTAGTGGACCAGCATGGTGTCCAGGAGGCCGGACAGGACAAAATGCATTGGTTGCTTCCGCAGTCATAACCTTATCAACGGCAGTACAAACCGCTCCAGCAGCAACCAACGCGGCACTAAAAGTCTTTCTGCTTATCGCGGTATCTCCATCAAGACTGTCTATGCAAGCAGATGTATCAAGATCCTCAGATATACCAGAACACTTTGCCTGCACTCGACGAACGTATGACCACTCGTGCACTCTCAATACATCAGCCAAGGGGCATGGTGTCGACTGGGCATACCAAGTTGTATGATCTTTAAGAGGCTTTGATTTAAGAATTCCATCTTTCTCGTCGATCAACACATGAAGTCTGTGAAGATTTTCCGGAGGGGCGGAATTTGTTCTTGTTTCTGCCGGGGGACAAGTGTAATGTTCGAAGCATATTGGACCATATACGATCGCCGTTGGCTTTAAACTACTCATTGCCGAATGGAATAGTCCATTTTCAGATATAGTATAGCCATCTTGGATCAGAATGTCACGGGGGCTATTGCCGGCATGGTCAACTATATCTCTAGTCAATGGGCTCAACAGAGACCAAATTTCACTTGACTTAGCAATTGCAGCGCAATGTAAAGGAGTGCTTCCACATATGGTCAACTGTTTGATTGTACTAGCTCCGGCACTTACAAGTTGCTCAGCAGCCGCGGCAGCATTATTCAGTGCTGCCAAATGAAGCGGTGTAATACCTGTCGCTTGTGAACAAGTATTGACCAAATCTTTCCCTTCAGGGTATCCAAGAATAAGAGTTACCATATCAGAAAAATTGAACAATGACGCTAAATGTAAGACAGTCATCCCATTGTCATCCTAGGAAGAATGTTGTCAGTGGGGATTTGTGAAAATTGACAATCATACCTTTGCGGAGAGAGAAATATCAGGGGAAGACATGAGTAGTCTGAAGGTAGCAAATCCAAATTCAGATCCGTCAGGTTGTGCCCCAACTCGCAACGCTAACTGCAAGCAAGGAGTTCCATGACATTTTGCATTGACATCTGCCCCAAACTCTATCAATATATTGACTGCTGCTAAATTACTAAACCATGAATGGTTAAAGTTATAGGTATCAATAACTAGGTCAGCAACTAACCGTTCAAAGATTGCAATATGCAACGGCGTGTACTTTGAATCATCTTTCTCGTTGAGTAAGATCTGAACTTTTTCCGCAGAATCACTCGCTAATTCGGTCAAATATGCTCTTAAGGAGTCGCTTGATCCTTCAGACTTGCACAGATCATGAATCATCTTTCAAATTCAACAAAAAGTGTGAATATTGTATTTATTGCAATAAATGGAATATCGATA
>JACCEA011053463.1_pt1 | contig 27037 bp, 23 predicted proteins | sample 7449851 | NCBI WGS metagenome assembly JACCEA01 (sample SAMN15323453, study PRJNA562643) | freshwater metagenome | isolation source: river surface water | place: USA:Blue River Watershed | collected 2017-08-18
CCTATGCCCTCGCGGCTTCCATCGCCGCCATACCCTGGTGGTACGTCAAACATCCTCCATCGAGATTAGCAACCTCGATGCCGTGTGCGTGCAGGATGGCGGCCGCAGTGTGCCCGCGCTGCCCCACTCGGCAGTGCACGATGACGCGCTGGCCGGTGAGTTCGTGTGCACGATCGCGCAAGGATTCGAGGTTCATGAGGATCGAATCCTCGATTGCGCGGGTCTCGTGTTCGTCTTCGGTGCGCACGTCGACGAGCACCCAGCCTTCGGCGATTCGGTCGGCGACCTCGTGCCATTGCACGGACTTTTCGCCGTCGGCACGGTTCTCGTTGACGTAACCCAGCATGTTGACGGGGTCCTTGGCGCTGGCGAATTGCGGCGCATAGGACAGTTCGAGGTCAGCAAGGTCGGTGGCTGTGAGCCCGCCCGCCATCGCCGTGGCTATTACGTCGATGCGCTTGTCGACGCCTTCTTCACCCACACCCTGTGCACCGAGGATTGCATCAGTTTCGGGGTCAACCATGAGCTTCAACGTCATCTGGCGGGCACCGGGGTAATAAGTAGCGTGGTCGAAGGGGTGCGTGTGAATTACGCGCACCTCGCGACCGGCACGGCGCAGGGCAGTTTCGCTCTGACCGGTCATCGCGGCGGTGAGCCCGAATAGGCCGATCACGGCAGTGCCGACAGCGTTGTTCACGTCAATGCGGCGACCCGCGATGGCGTCGGCGGCGAGTCGACCGTGACGGTTGGCCAGGCCCGCGAGGGGCACCATGGCGAGCCCGTTATCGGTGGCTTTGGCGACGGCGTCCCCGACGGCCCAAATGTTCGGGTCTGATGTTCGCAGCTGGCCGTCGACGATGATTGCTCCATTCGGCAGGGTGTCGAGGCCTTCGGCCAACGCCGAATCCGGTCGAACTCCGATTGCCGAGATCACCAGATTTGCCTCGAGCTGAGTGCCATCGTTGAGCATCACGTGGGTGTCGGTGACTTCGGTGGCCTGTCGGTTGAGCAGGACTTTGACGTCGTTGGCCGCCATTCGGGCCTGCAATAGCCACGCGAATTCGGGGTCCAGCGGTGTAAAGATTTGGGGTCCGGATTGGACCACAGTGACGGCGATTCCGCGGTGTCGCAGGTTTTCGGCGACTTCGAGCCCGATGAAGCCAGCGCCGAGGACGACGGCTTTCGACGCGCCGTCGAGTCGGGTGATGATGGCGTCCATGTCCGACAGGTCACGCAGTGTCAGTGTTTTCTCGGCACCGGGAATTTCGGGGCGGGCTGCGGCGCCACCGGGACTGAGAACCAGCGCGTCATACGTGATCAGGGTTTCCCCGCCGGTGACGAGGTCGCGGGTGGTGATGACCCGATTGGTGCGGTCGATCGCAATGGCTTCGGTGCGGACTCGCACGTCAATGCGGAACCGACGGCCCAGGCTTGTCGGGGTCTGCAGCTCAAGTGCTTCACGCTTCGGGATGATTCCGCCGATGTGATACGGAAGTCCACAGTTGGCAAAGGACACGTCCGCTCCGCGCTCGATGACGATGATGTCAGCGGTTTCGTCCAGTCGACGCAGTCGGGTTGCCGCAGACATGCCGCCGGCGACACCGCCGACGATGACGAAGGTTTTGTGATTTCCCACGGATGCTCCTTTGATGAACTCTCCCTAAATAATACCCCCAGGGGTATCTGTATTCCCGCAACACCGAGGAAATATTCGACACGCAATAATAAGAACATGAACCCGACCACAGTGGCCGCCGCCCTCAGTGACACCGCGAGCGTCACGCTGAGCGAAATCGGCTTCACCCTGTTGGTCCTCGGGCTGTTCGCCTTCCTCGCAGTTCGCATGCGCATCTCGGTCGTCCCGTTCTATCTCGCCGTGGGAGTCGCACTCGGCGACGGCGGTATCGCCCCCATGAATTTCAGCGAGGAATTCCTCAACACCGGTGCGCAGCTGGGAGCAATCCTGCTGCTGCTCATGCTGGGACTCGAACACTCCGGCCCGAACCTCGTCGGCGCATTCATGGAACGCAAAAGTATCGGCGCGATCGACTTTGCGCTCAATGCCGTACCCGGGGCCATAATCGGCTTGCTGCTGGGATGGGGATTCGTCGGAGCGGTAGTGCTCGGCGGAATCACCTATGTCAGCTCGTCGGGAATTTCGTCACAGATGATGAAAGAAACAGGATGGCAACGGTCCGAGCTGTCCCGCCGTGTGACCACAGTGCTCATCGTCGAAGACCTCACGCTTGCCCCCTACCTGCCGCTGGTCTCGAGCCTCATCGCGGGACTCGGCGCACTCACCGGGTTCCTCTCGGTCGGTCTGGCGCTGGGCATGACGGGCGTTGCCCTATTGCTGTCATTCCGCGGGGCGGGTGCACTCAGCCGCATTATCAACACACAAGCCCAAGGCGCGCTGCTGCTGTCCGTATTTGGCGCCGCGTTGGTCGCCGGAGGTTTCGCCGAATCGGTCGGGTTCTCGAGCGCGATCGCGGCGTTCCTCGTGGGGCTTGTGCTGACCGGCGAAGTCGCCACCGCCGTCCGCGCCCGCCTCTCCCCTGTGCGCGACCTATTCGCCGCAATCTTCTTCGTCTTCTTTGGGCTCAGCGTCAACCCAATGGACATGCTCAACGCACTTCCGCTGGGCTTGCTTCTCGCAGTACTAGGAATCGCGGGCAAACTGCTCGTCGGCCGCAACATTGCGGGAAACATGTCCGACAGTCGGGCCTGGATTCGTGCCGGCGCGTTTCTGACCCCACGAGGCGAATTCTCGATCCTCATCGCAGGCCTCGCCGCAGACACCCTGTTCGGCGGGCAACTGCAGGCGCTGACCGTGACCTATGTGTTCATCACCGCACTGGCAGCATCAGTCATCCTGCGGGTGTTCCGCAGCGACCTCGACAAACCCGTTTCTAGACGAGGTGCGCGAACGTAGCGTCGGTTACATCGCCGACAGCCGAGACCGTGTACGGCTGTTCGGCAAGCTCTGCGGCCACCGCACGAACCGTGTCGGGAGTGACCAAGTTCAGCAGGCGTTCCGTCTCATCCAGGTCACGATAGACGCCCATGAATTCGGCGCGGCCCAGACGGTTCATGCGTGAATCCGTCGACTCCAGGGCCAGCGTGGAACCACCCAAAATTTGGCCCCGCGCACGACGCAATTCCACCTCGGTGATGCCGTCGGCGGCAATCTGGTTAAGTCCGTCCCGCATCAACTGTGTCACTTCGGCCACCGCCTTGGGCGCACAACCCGCAGCCATCCCGAACGCACCCGCATCCGAGTAGTACACGGGAAAGGCATCCACCGAATACGCCAAGCCGCGCTTTTCGCGAATCTCCTGGAACAGTCGCGACGATGAACCGCCACCCAACACCGACGACAACACGCCAATATCGCTGCGGCGACGGGTGCCGGCCCGGAAACCAGGAACGCCCATAATCACGGCAACCTGCTCAAGGTCACGCTGAGTCACAGCCAGCATGGAACGGTTCGAGACGGTGGCATCCTCGTCGAGGCGACGCTCCCGAGGAGCCGCAGGAACTGACAGATCCCAACCGGTCAGCGCGGCGCACACGAGAGCAACGGCCTCGTCATGGTCGACATCGCCCGCAATGGTGACGACGAGGTCCGAGGGCGTATATCGGGCGCGGTAATGCGTCACAACGGTGTCGCGCACAGCGCCCTCGATGTCCGCAAACGAGCCGCCAATCGGCCGCGCCAAGGCGGAATCACCAAACACCGCACCAAAGAATAGTTCACCGCACACATCATCGGGGTCGTCCTGGGCCATCGCCAGTTCTTCCAAAATGACGGTACGTTCCAGTTCAAAGTCCTCGCCACGCAACACCGAATTCGACACCTGATCGGCCAACACCGAAACAGCCATCGGCAAATCAACCGAGCGCACCTTGGCCAAATAGCAGGTGCTTTCCTTTGCGGTCAGCGCATTGTGGTGCGCCCCGACCGAATCAAACGCCTCGCTGATATCAAAAGCAGTGCGCGAATCGGTTCCCTTGAACAGCAAATGCTCGAGGAAATGCGTGGAACCAAACTCCCCCGCCTGCTCGTCACGCGAACCGGCACCGATCCACAAACCAATCGAGGCGCTACGTGAACCCGGCACTCGCTCGGTCAGAATGCGCAGACCACTGGAATGCACAGTCCGTCGCACCTCGCATCCCCCCGCCGAGGTAAACGAAATTTCGGGCTGAGTGAGAGGAAGTTCGACATTGGTCATAAGACTTCGAGCCTACCCGCGACACCACCCGGATACAGCACAGGGGGCGGCCCCGAAGGACCGCCCCCTGTGGGAGTGAATTACTCGGCTGCGTCAGCTGCGGGTGCAGCGTCAGCGCCCTCTTCGAGCACGGGCTCGAGCGACAGCTTGCCACGGTCGTCGATCTTGGCGATCTTGACGAGGACCTTCTGGCCGACCGACAACACATCTTCGGCGTTCTCGACACGCTTTCCACCGGAAAGCTTGCGGAATTCCGAGATGTGCAGCAGGCCGTCCTTGCCGGGCAGCAACGACACAAACGCACCGAACGCAGCCAGCTTCACAACGGTGCCGAGGAACTGGTCGCCCACCTCGGGGTTGATCGGGTTGGCAATTGCGTTGACACGCTGGCGTGCAGCCTCGGCCGAGGGACCGTCGACAGCGCCGATATACACGGTGCCGTCTTCCTCGATCGAGATGTCAGCGCCGGTCTCGTCCTGGATGGCGTTGATGGTCTTGCCCTTGGGGCCGATCAGCTCGCCGATCTTGTCGACGGGGATCTGCACCGAGATCACGCGAGGCGCGGTCGGTGCCATCTCGTCGGGTGCGTCGATGGCGTCGTTGATGACGTCAAGGATCTGCAGACGAGCGTCGCGGGCCTGCGACAGTGCACCGATGAGGACCGACGAGGGAATGCCGTCGAGCTTCGTGTCCAGCTGGATAGCCGTGATGAAGTCCTTGGTACCAGCGACCTTGAAGTCCATGTCACCCAGTGCGTCTTCGGCGCCGAGGATGTCGGTCAGTGCGGCGTACTTGGTTTCACCGTTGACGACGTCCGACACCAGACCCATGGCGATACCGGCGACGGGTGCGCGCAGGGGCACACCAGCGTTCAGCAACGACAGAGTCGAGGCGCAAACAGAACCCATCGAGGTCGAACCGTTCGAGCCCAGAGCCTCGGACACCTGACGGATCGCGTAGGGGAACTCTTCACGCGACGGCAGAACGGGCACGAGTGCGCGCTCGGCGAGGAAGCCGTGACCAATTTCACGACGCTTCGGCGAACCAACACGACCGGTTTCACCTGTCGAGTAGGGCGGGAAGTTGTAGTGGTGCATGTATCGCTTGCTGGTGGTGGGGGTCAGCGCGTCAATCTGCTGCTCCATCTTCAGCATGTTCAGGGTGGTAACGCCCAAGATCTGGGTTTCACCACGCTGGAAGATAGCCGAACCGTGAACGCGAGGAATGACCTCGACCTCGGCGTCGAGCGCACGAATGTCGGACAGGCCACGGCCATCGATGCGAACACCCTCGGTGAGGATTCGGCCGCGCACGATCTTCTTGGTGACCGACTTGTAGGCGGCGCCGAACTGTGCGTTCGACTCTGCGGGCAGGGTGCCGGCCTCAACAGCGGCGGCAACCTCGGCCTTGACGCGTGCCTTCAGTGCGTCATCGGCGTCCTGACGGGCCTGCTTGTCAGCGATCTGGTACACGGCGACGAGTTCGTCGTGTGCCGAAGCCGAAACAGCGGCGACGAGTTCGTCCGAGTAGTCGGCGAACACGGGGTATGCCTGGATTTCCTTTGCAGCCTGAGCAGCGAGGCGCTCCTGTGCACGAACGAGTTCGAACAGGAAAGGCTTCGAAGCCTCGAGGCCCTGCGCGACGATGTCTTCGCTGGGCTTGACTCCACCGGCCTGGATGAGGTTCCACGACGCCTCGGTGGCTTCTGCCTCAACCATCATGATGGCGACGTCTTCCGAGCCATCAGCGGTCTTGATGACGCGACCAGCAACGACGAGGTCGAACACTGCGTCTGCCAGCTGTGCGTGGGTGGGGAATGCAACCCACTGGCCCTCGATGAGGGCCATGCGGATACCGGCGATGGGGCCCGAGAAAGGCAGACCCGAGATCTGGGTCGAAGCGCTGGCAGCGTTGATAGCCAGTGCGTCATAGAACTCGCCGGGAGCAATCGACAGAACGGTGATGACGATCTGTACTTCGTTACGCAGACCGTCGACGAACGAGGGGCGCAGAGGCCGGTCGATCAGACGGCAGACCAGAATGGCCTCGGTCGAGGGGCGGCCTTCACGACGGAAGAAGCTGCCGGGGATCTTGCCTGCTGCATACGAACGCTCTTCGACGTCGACGGTCAGCGGGAAGAAGTCAAAACCCTCACGAGGCGACTTGCCGGCGCTGGTGGCGCTCAGGATCATCGTTTCTTCGTCGAGGTATGCAGCAACGGCACCCTGTGCCTGCTGTGCCAAACGTCCGGTTTCAAAACGGACAGTGCGCTTGCCGAAACGGCCGTTGTCGATAACGGCTTCCGCAAACTTGATTTCGGGACCTTCCATGGTCATCCTTTTCTGTGTTTCACGCACCCCGTGTGGGTGCGTCCTCATAAGCAGAGCACGACAGAACGAAGCGCGTTTTCACGCACATGTTGCACGAGTTCAGCGACTTCGTGCTGGCCACCAGTAGAAATTCACCGACACCGTGTTCGGGAAACCACCACCGAGGACCAGCGAACTGTCCGTCTGCTCGTTACCAGAGTAGCAGTTGTGCGAGTTTTTCACGAGATATCGTGCAGGCTGCGGCGCTCGGGTATAAAAACGGACAGCCCCTAGGGCGAGCTAGGGGCTGTCCGAAATCGTGTGGCCCTGGGGCCTCACACCCGGAGGTGTGCGAAATTAGCGACGAATGCCGAGGCGTTCGATCAGCTGACGGTAACGGGTGATGTCCACGCCAGCGAGGTAGCCGAGGAGGCGACGACGGCGACCGACCATGATCAGCAGGCCACGACGCGAGTGGTGGTCGTGCTTGTGAGCCTTGAGGTGCTCGGTCAGGTCCTTGATGCGCTTGGTGAGAACTGCAACCTGTACTTCGGGCGAACCAGTGTCACCGGGGTGAGTTGCGTATTCTTCCATGATGCTCTGCTTTACAGCGGCGTCGAGTGACATTGTCGATCCTTTCCAGATCCGTTGCGCGGTGCCACAACCTTGTGTTGTAGCGCTCTGTATCCGCGGCCGTTACACGGCAACCTGTCAACCTTAGCAGTCAGTCAGCGGATTAGGAACTTGGGGTTACTGAACCCGGCGACGTCGGGCGACGACGAGCCCCATTCCCAGCAGTGTTGCAGCGACGCCTGCGGCTACTGCGATGCCTTCATGGGCTCCGGTTGCTGCCAGCTCGGGCTCTTCAGCGGCTCCGGACTCAGCGGCCTCGGGGAAGCATAGTTCCGCGTTGACTTCGCAATAGTTTGAGGTGGGCAGCATGTCCTGCAAGTAAAGCCCGGCGAAATACACGTTGTCGTTGTTGCTGGGGTTGAGCGTGTTCACCGTCAACGACGTATCGCCGACGTTCATGACATCGTTCAGACGGTACAGTTCGTCGTCGAGTTCGCGGTCGTACGACACAACTTCATCATCTACTTCACCTGGGTTCGTGAGGTCGTCCCCCACACCACCAATGGTGTTGTATCCCCCAAAACCACAGTTGGGGTTGTTGAAGATTTCAGAGTCGTCACAGCCACCTGCGATGTTCGACAAAATTGTGTTGTTTGCTGTGATCCGTGACGTCTGGCTCCACGAACCGACCTGATAGCTGTTCGAAGATCCGACCGAGAAGATCAGATCGCGTTGAAGGTTTACCGGCACAATTGCAGGGAAGTTGAATGTGAAGCTGTCACCGGCAGGGTCCGAAGTTCCGGCCATGAGATAGATGGTTGAGAGCGGTGCCGATTCGTCGTTCCATACGACGACCAATGCGCCACCTTCGATCATGTCGTTGTCCGTGCCGTCACCCTGGTCGAAGCTGAGGTTCGAAATCCCATCGGGCAACGCTTCGATGACGCTCTCGAGTTCGTCAGTGACGTCACCGTAATAGGTGTTGAAGTTATTCCAGCATTCACTGCCGGGGCAGCTGGTGATTTTCGCCCAGTGCGTCAAGGGAAGGTTGACGCCTGCAATGAAGACATCTGTGGGAGCGTGGCCTGAGTTGTTGCGATTGCCTCCGTCACCCGCAATGAAAAACACCGAGCGCACTGTCGCGCCTGCCGGCTTTTCCACTTGGATATCAATCGTGGTACCCGCAACATGGCTGGGTTCTGATGCGCCGTCGATGGACCATGAAATGTGTCCAGCTTCCATCGCAATCTGCTGCAGTCCCGCGTCCACCAGCGTTGTCGAGGAAGGCAGTGCGCTTGCAGGCAAGGCGACGACTGCGAGTACAACAATTGAGGTGATGGTTGCCGAAAGCTTGGACAGGGACTTGTTCACGCGGACTCCATTCGCTGGTTTCCGCACAATACTATCGAATCATGCGCATCGGAGTTCACGCGAAACCGGGGAGTTCCAAGGGGCCGTTGGTTGAACAGGCTGACGACGGAACCTTCACCGTTTTCTTGCGTGCGCGTGCCGTGGATGGTGCAGCGAACGAGGCTCTGATCGAGGCACTTGCGGCACATTTCGGTGTTCGTCGATCCGCGGTGACGATTGCCCGCGGGCATTCGTCTAGGCACAAAATCGTCGACATAGATACATAGAAAAGTGGGCCGAGGCGCGCGCCCCGACCCACTCCCCTGTGCTGGTTACTGTTCGGCGCCCGACAGTTTGGCTGGTGACAGTGCGGCGTCGACGTCGGATTCGGTCATGAGACCTGCGCCGACCACGAGTTCGCGGATGGGTGCACCGGTCTTCAACGCCTGCTTCGCCAGTTCGGCGGCCTGCTGGTAGCCGATAACGGGGATCAGGGCGGTGATGACGCCGACGCTCGATGCCACCATGGCAGCGAGGCGGTCTTCGTTTGCGGTGATGCCGTCAATGCAGTTCACACGCAGTGTGCGGCATGCGTTCGTCATCCACGCCAGCGACTGCAGAATTGACGAGGCGATTACGGGTTCGAATGCGTTGAGCTGCAGTTGCCCAGCCTCGGCCGCGGCGGTCACCGTGGCGTCAGCTCCGATGATGCTGAATGCCACCTGGTTGACGACTTCGGGGATGACGGGGTTGACCTTGCCCGGCATGATCGACGAGCCGGCCTGCATAGGGGGCAAGTTGATTTCGTTGAATCCGGCCTGGGGGCCGCTCGACAGCAACCGCAGGTCGTTACAGATTTTGGACAGTTTGACGGCCGCACGCTTCAGCTGACCGGACACGGTCATAAAGATTCCGGCGTCGCTGGTGGCTTCGATCAGGTCGGCGGCGGTTTCGATGGGAAGTCCGGTGACCGCACCGAGGTGACGGTTGACGGCCGCAGCGTATCCAGGGTCGGCGGTAATTCCGGTGCCGATTGCGGTGGCCCCCATGTTGGTTTCACACAGCCAGGGGATGATTTCCGAGAGGCGGTCTTGGTCTTCGCGCAGCGTGGTCGAGAACCCGTTGAATTCTTGACCCAATGTCATGGGCACGGCGTCTTGCATTTGGGTGCGGCCGACCTTGACGATGTTGGCGAATTCGGCGCCCTTGGATTCGAACGAGTTGGCCAGTCGCAGGTGTTCTTTCAGCAGTCGCTGAATTCCGAACACCATGGCGAGCTTGATCGAGGTGGGGTAGGTGTCGTTGGTTGACTGGCTGCGGTTGACGTCGTCGATGGGGTGCAGGTATTGGTATTCGCCCTTGTTGTGCCCCATTTTTTCGAGGCAACGGTTGGCGATGATTTCGTTGGTCGACATGTTGGTCGAGGTGCCGGCGCCGCCCTGAAGTACGCCGAGAACGAATTCTTCGTGCAGCATTCCGCCGATAATTTCGTTGCAAACTTCGACAATCAGGTCGGCTTTTTCGGGTGCGAGCACACCGATTTCTTTGTTTGCGAGCGCGGCGGCCTGTTTGACTCGGGCCAGCGCCACGATCAGGTCGGGGTAGTTCGACAGTGCGCGGCGGGTGATGGGGAAGTTTTGCAGTGCACGTGCCGTGTGGATTCCCCAGTAGGCGTTGGCGGGGATGTCCATTTCGCCGAGAGAGTCTTTTTCGCGGCGGGTGGGTCCGTCATAGTTTCCGCCGGCTCCGACGGTGAAGACGGGAACACCGTCATCGCTTTTCACAAATGAGGGACCTGGACCTGTTGTGTGCACCATGCGGAACACCTTTCTGGCGTCATTGCCAATCGGATATTTCAAGGCTACCGCGAACGTTCGCATGCAAACGGTTGCGGCGTGCTGTTGTGAAAACTTTTGCTTCGTGGCGGGTCCGCGCACAATAAAACTGCTTGAATCACCGCTCGCGCAGTTTCTGTGCACGGTCCTCTAATGTTTAGGCGGCGAAGTCGTCGTGGTCGGAAATTTTGGACAGCTCGAAGTACCCGTCTCGGCACCGCCAGTAGTGCAGCCGCTTGGCTTGGGCCACTCCGTTTTCGAGGTGAACCCGCCAGCATGCGTCACCATTTTGGCGCGTGAGTTCGGGGGCTGTGGCGGCGATACTTTCGCGAAGCGGGTGTTCCACGTTGATGTTGTCTCGGGCGTTGCGCCGGGTGACGATGTTCACGAGGACGCGCAGAGCTTTGCGTTGTTCGCCGTGATCAAGTGCGGCGAAGCTGTCGGCGAAGCCGGGTGCCATCGTCCATTTTTCGGTTTCCAGGTTGTGCTGCGCCCTGTCGGCAGGAGTGTAGACCGACAGCCAGGTGCGCCGCATTTCTTCGCGCACCCATTCCTCGGCGGTCGCGAATCGTCCGCGTCGGCTTTCGATGGTCGACGTTTCGCGACCTTTTTCGTTGGCCTGGTGACGGACCGCTGACAGTTTGGCGCGCAATTCTTTGCGTTCCGCGGTCATCAATCGAATTGTGTCTTGCGCGGTCGTGAGTTCGGCTACTGCCGCACGGTGCTGCGACAGTATCGATTCAAGTTTTTGCTTGTTGGCGACTGATTCCAGTCGCAGTTGCTTCATCGCATATTGATTGAGATGGAATTGGTCGGCACGAATGCCGCCCGCAACTGTCGAGGGTTGCGTGACTTCGGGGGTGGATGCGGTCGGGACTGTGACCTTGCCAGGTCCCGGCATCGGGGTGACCCGCGCAACAGGGCCCGGTAACGCCGCACCTCCGCCAGGGAACGAACCCGGCACGGTTCCCGCATCGGCGTCGGTTTCGCCGGTGACCGAGGTGGCGGCGGTCAGCATCGAGTCGATATCGACTGCAGCACCCAACTGTGTGATGTCGTCATCAAACTTGGACGAATCGGCCGCAGCTCGCAAGGATGTCTCGATGTCTTCGAGAATGCGGTCCAGGATTGCGTTGTGTTCCTGTTCCAGCCAGGGGCGTCCGCCGGGCACCAACGAAATCGCAGGCAATGTTTCTTCTGCGTCATCGATGTCATCGAGACGCAGTCGGGTGCGGCCTTGAGCGTCGCGATAGACACGCACCCGAACGATATCGTCGACGCTGAACAGTTTGTCGATGACGTCCAGGGGGTTGCTGGTGATTTCCGCCTTGGTCACCACGATCGGCAGCCCAGGGTGCACCACCACGGTTGCTTCTTGGCGGCTGACTGCGGTAAACATTGCCAGGGTCACAGAACCAAATGGGTACCGATCCGAAAGGTCATCCAAGGTCCAGTCGGATTTGTCGAGAATGAAATTGCGGGACTCGGGGTCCCACACACCGGTCACGACCTGTCCGACGGACAGGTACCAACTCAGCGGAACGCCGGGGTACGTTGTCGTTTCGAGCAACGACATGAACTGCGGAAGCGAGGCGCCACGCACGGGTTCGGGCTGCAACATGGCACTGCCGGCAAACATTTGCTTGACCACGCAGGTAACCCGCACAGCGGATTCCGAGGGGCGGTCGAACAGTCCGGATTTGTAGGCCATGGTGCGCGCTTCGCCGATGACTCGACTGGTGGCACGCCGAATGCCGTTCGGGGTGTCGACCTGGGGTGCGAAACTGACCGCGAAACCAGAGTCGCCCAGCGACACCGCACCAAAAATTGCGGCCAAACCAGATCCGGAGCCCAGGTTGCGGTCGACCGCTGTTTCTAAGGCGGCGACCAAGGCGGCGTGGTCGCACGAATACACGACGGCGTTACGCCCCAGTTCGTCGACGAGGAACGGGATATCGAAGCTAAAGCCATGCTCGCCAGCGGTGATCACAATGATGGGCGCGATTCGAGAGGTATCGGCGATGTGCTGCGCAATCGCGTGGACTTGATCCAGTGTGATGATGCGGATCGATGACATGAAACCCCTCTCGTTTCCTTGAGGATAAATCTGACCACCGACATGAAACCCGGCCACGGCACACAACCACCGTCAACCGCCTATCCTGAAACAAGGAGGTCAACATGACTGTAGAAATGTACGGCGCCGGATGGTGCGGAGACTGTGTTCGAGCAAAGATGCTCTTGGAACACCACAACGTCGACTATGTGTGGCACGACACCGATGCCGACGAGACGAACCGTGAACGCGCCCAGGCAATCAGTGGATTGCCCAAAATTCCCGTGATCACGTTCCCTGACGGTTCGTGGTTGTCCGAGCCCTCGAACCCGGCGCTGGTCGAACGCCTTGGGGCTATCGGCCTTCTGCCGGGCACCGAGTAATGGCGAAATGGGTGGGAACGCATCCCACGTTTGTCAACAAAACTGACCTGTCGGCAATCGTTGTGAACGCCGTCAGTGACCTGACCGGTGTTTTCGCCGCCAGCCTCGAGGGTGTTTCTGTCGCTATGGACGGCATCGACATCACCGAGCTGCGCGACCTGTCGCTGATGCGGTGGAACACTGCGTATGTGGTGAACCTGGATGCTCACGACGGAGGTGCCGACGTGGTTGTGACGGCAGGGTTGGAAGACACCGTGCAGCAGGCAGTGAATTCGGCGTTCGTTGGGTGGGTTATCGGACAATCGGATGCGATTGAGGCTCCCCGCGGGGTTCGAGCAATCACCGTGTCGTTGCGCGCAGACCTGTTCCACGACGTCGATTCGGACGCTTTGACTTCGGGCGCGACGGACAAGGTCATGCCGGCATTGCGCCAGCTGGCCGAAAACTTGTCGACCCACTATTTCACGCAGGTACGCCGCTAGGCGCCCCGAACTACAGATTCGACCCGAGGCCTGCATTGCGAGCCTCGGGTCGAATTGTGTTCACAACTGGGTTTTATGAAACCCGGTTGAACTCCAACACAAACGCTGTCTCGGGGTCGATGATCGGCGGACGCAATCCGACGGTCTGCAACAGTTCGCCGGTCAGCTGGAACGAACCATCCGCTGCGGCCGCCCACCAGCCCGGCAGTGCGCGCGAGACGTGGCTGGGTCCGCCCGCGAATTCGACGCGGGTGACCGTGTACACGCCGGCGGGGTCGAGTCCAGGAATGCGCAGGGCGTCGGGGGTCGAACCACCGGTGGTGTCGAGCAGAACATAGGCAAAAATCGCACGGTCGCGATCGTGCGACACGACCCCGTGCACGTACGCCGCCTCGTCCGAATGGTCGACGCGCACAGTGCGACCGCCGTGCAGCAGCCCGCGGTTGGCCTTGTAATAGTCGGCCCATTGTGTCAGTGCGGCGCGTTCGTCGTCGCTGGTCTCGGTGAGGTTCCATTCCAGCCCCGCATGGCCAAACAGCGCGGTCGTGGCGCGGAACGACAGCGAGTGCGTGCGGTGGGTGGTGTGTGCGCGGTGCGGTCCGATGTGGGTGCCGAGCATCTCGGGCGGAATTGCGTACTGCGTGTACCGCTGGATGGATTGGCGTTCCAGCGCGTCGTTGCAGTCGCTGGTCCAGAAACGGTCGGCGTGGAATGTCATGCCCAGGTCGATGCGGCCGCCACCTGATGCACAGGATTCGATTTCGAGCCCCGGGTGACGTCGTTTGAGTTCGTCAAACAGGCGGTAAATCGCCTCGGTTTGGGCACGCACCGCGGCGCGGCCCAGGTGGCCGGGCTCGATAAGGACCATGTTGTGATCCCATTTGATGTACTGAATATTGTGTGCGCTGAGCACGGCATCGACCTGGCCCAGAACGTGATCAAACGCACCGGGGTGGGTGATGTCCAACACGTGTTGACCGCGACCCATGATGGGTGTGCGGTCGGCCATGTGCAGAATCCATTCGGGGTGCTCGCGGTACAGATCCGAGTCGGGCTGCACCATTTCGCCTTCGAACCACAGGCCAAATTCCATGCCGTGGTCGTTCACCATGTCGATCAGGGGGTCCAGTCCGTCGGGCCACGCCTCGGACGAGACAACCCAGTCGCCCAACCCTGCGGTGTCGTCGCGGCGGGCACCAAACCAGCCGTCGTCGAGCACGAACCGCTCCACTCCGATTTCCGCTGCGACCTCGGCGAGGCGTGTCAGCTGTTCCAGGTCGTGGTCGAAATAGACGGCCTCCCACACGTTCAGGGTCAGCGGGCGGGGGCGCAGCGCGGTGGGGTGTTCGTCGCGTGATCGCAACCAGGTGTGGTGGGCGTGAGTGATGCCGTCGAAACCGTCGGCAGAATACGCCGCAGCAACACCGGGCGCTGCATAGGTTTCACCCGGTGCGAGGATTACCTCGCCGGGCAGCAACAGTTCGCCGGCACCGATGGACTGGCGACCAGTCGGAGTCTTTTCGACGATGTGGCGGGTGTTGCCCGACCACATGACACCCCACGACCATGCCTCGCCCGAGTTGTGGGAGGTGGTGGCGGTGTGGGCGATGCTGATGATGCTGTGATCGTGACCGCTGCGACCTTCGCGGCTTTCCCGCACCCACTCGCCGACACGAATTTCGTGGCGCTGGGGCTGGCGTTCTTTTGTCCATCGGCCGGTGAAATCCAAGACTGCAGACGCACGGTCGGGCAACGGCAACCAGGTGGTGAGTTCGTTCAGCGTGTAGTCGGAATCACCGCGGTTGGTGAGGGCGTGGTCGATGACCAGCACACCGCCGGGCTGCAGGCTAAAGGTGACGGTCGCCGCCAGTCGGGCCTGTTGGTCGGCTGCTTCGAGGCGGATGCTGGTGTCGGTGGCCACGACATCAGTGACACGGAACAGTGGTGACCAGTCGAGCCCGCCGCGGTGGCCATCGAGCGCGGGACGGCCCAGGTAACCGCGCGAGTTCTCGCGCCAGATGCCCTGGCGGGGGCTGACATCTGACAGGCCGTGGGGTACACCCTCGACCGTCGCGTCGCGCAGCGCAGCCAACACACCAGCGCTGTCACTCGCAGCCGAAATTTCCGCACCCCAATAAAGGACCTCGGGGATTCCGTCGGTGATATCGATGATCAGCGAGACGGCACCTGAACGAATGTGGTGGGTGGTCATGTTGCCTCCGGATACGAGTAGCGGCGTCCACCAAATCTATCGGGGAACGCCGCCAGCCGTTGAGCAAGTTATGCGCAGATTATGCGGTATTTACCAAAGCCCGATGTTCGCATGTGCTTCCTGCAATCTGGGTGAGGCAATCTCGCACAAGTAGTCGGAATTAAGATCAAATCCGACGAACTTTCTTCCGTGTTTTAGCGCAGCAACACCGGTTGTCCCAGAGCCATTGAACGGGTCAAGCACAATCTGTCCGGGGAGGCTACTCGACAAGACAATTCGCTCCAACAAGGAAACAGGCTTCTGAGTGGGGTGCCTCCCAAATTTTTTCTCAGTGAGAGCAGGCGGCGCGCCGACCCACAAATCTTGGTCAACCTCCACGCCCCAGACCGAGCGCATCTGCTTCCCTTCACGCTTGAAAATGTCCGAAGGCCAATCCCCTGAGCGCATATCTTCGTAATTAAAAACGTGTTTTGACGATGGACTCTTCGATGCCCAAATCAGAGTCTCATGGCTTGCCGTGAAATTTCTACGCCCGAGATTTGGTGCGGCGTTTGGCTTGAACCACGCAACGTCATTGAGAATTCGGAACCCCTCAAGTTGCAATGCAAATCCACATGCATATATCGAGTGATATGTTCCGCTGACCCAAATGGTGCCGTTGGTCGACAAGACACGTCGGCATGCACTAATCCATCGACGATGGAATTCGAAATCGAGCTCTAGCCCTTGGCTAACGTCCCAATCTCCTTTATCGACGGAGACTTGTTTTCCCCCGCTGACGGTGATTCCACCATTACTTAGAAAATATGGCGGATCCGCGAATATGAGATCAACTGAACCTTCTGGCATACCTGCAAGGAGGTCGATTGAATCCCCATGGAAAAGCGCTGCGTTAGGCAAGTCAAGAATTGCCTTCGCGTCTACGAGTTCAGAGACGGATAACATATGAGGAAGCCTATCGGCCATGCCCGACAAGCTTAATTTTGAGAGGCTCATGACATTTGAACACTAACCAGCCGCGTCCGGTGCTCAAATGGGCAGGTGGAAAATCACAACTGTTACCTCAGCTTCTCGAAAGGTTACCGAATTTCACAGGCAGGTATCACGAGCCATTCATTGGCGGGGGCGCCCTGTTCTTCGAATTAAATTTAACGTCGTCACGTATATCTGATCTAAACCCTCGACTAATTGGCATGTACCGCACGATACGCGATTTGCCAGTGGAGCTTGGTGATGCACTCAGAAGCTTCGAAAACACTTTCAATTCCCTGGACCCTGACGGCCAATCCGAGCTCTATTATTCGACGCGACTCGCGTTCAACGCCCGACATGCAAGCCCGTTAGAGGAAGCTGCACAGTTCATTTTCTTGAACAAATCAGGATTTAATGGCCTCTTCAGGGAAAATTCTGCGGGAGATTTCAACGTCCCGTTTAGCCGGCGAACGAAACTAACTTTGTTCGATGAAGCCAACCTGACGGCCGTCTCAAATTTGCTTTTAAGCACCGAACTTGATGTGGCGACATTTGAACATGTGCTTGAACACGCAGGTGAGGGCGATTTTGTCTATTTCGATCCGCCTTATGTACCGATACCTGGAAGTCCTTCGTTCACCTCCTATCTACGTGGCGGGTTTGGGCCAGATATGCAAATACGCCTTAGCAAGGTTTTTGATGAACTAGATCGCAACGGTGTCCACGTGATGTTAAGCAATTCAAATACTGCGACGGTGAACGATCTTTTCAAAAAACATCGCATTGACGTTGTCAGAGCAAACCGCAACATCAGCTCTAACAGCAAAACGCGCACCCCTGTTGAAGAAGTTATAGTCACAAATTATTAATGTGGGTATATGAAAACGCTCCCACTGCATGCAGCACTTGGTCTTCGTTCAGAATCCGACGCATTCAAATATCTAATAAGCACTTTGAGCGACTCGGTCAGACAGTGGGATTATTTCGTTGACTGGAAAAAGGTATTTTCCCGTGTACGTATTTCTGCTGAGCATCTTTCGCAACTGAATTCGCTCGTAGGTTCACAAAATTTTGATGTTGATTTTGTACAGCTGCTTACCTCAAATCCGCAATTAGCAGGAGTAATTCCATCGCTCCTCGGTAACGACGGCAAAAAGAGCAAGAAATTCAGCATCGCCACCGATCCTGCGCGACCGATTGAGAGCAGGAAAGAGTTCGATTTCTCGAAAGCTGCCACTACACCGCAATTAAGGAATTCGGCTCTTGAATTTGTGAAAATGACAGGACTCATCAACATTTTCACCGACAATCCTGGCCTGAAACTTGAGTACTACCTGCTAGGTGTTGAGACCGGACTAGACAGCAATGGTCGCAAGAATCGCGGCGGGACGGCGATGGAAGTTGCAACAGAAGCCCTGATTAGGAAATGTTGCGAATCCAGAAATTGGGAGTACATTACCCAGGCAAGCAAAGGAAAAATATTCGAGACATGGGGCGTGATACCCGTACTGGGTGAGGACGACAAACGGTACGACTATGCGATTTACCACGACGGATCTTTAGCACTCGTCGAAACCAATTTCTACGGTTCTGGGGGCTCCAAGCTGAAAGCAACGGCGGAAGAGTATTCAAAGAGACAACTTGATCTCCAAGGCTCGGACGTGAAGTTCGTATGGATCACGGACGGCCAAGGATGGGCCGGGACACAAGTTCCACTTCGCAAGGCCTTCGGCATCATTGATTTCATTTTCAATTTGGAACTCTTGGCAAATGGTGCGCTTGAAGAAGCACTAGAAATCCGCTAGTTAAACTACCTGGCTCCGAAGAGCTGCAATTGAATCGAAAATTTTTGGGTTTTGTGGCCGGAACCACAGGAGAGGAACACATGAGCCGCAAGAAACAACGCCTCGGCACCTGGGGCACCGCGCTGCTCGCGATCCTGCTGTTCGGCGGAATCTCCTCGGCGGTAACGCAGGTAATCACGGGCGAAGGCCAATCCCCCACGGTGACTCCCAGCGCGTCGGCGAGCGCCTCGGAATCTCCGACGCCGAGCCCGACCACCACCGACACCCCGTCCCCCGAACCCACGGAAACCCCCACACCGGAACCGACCGAGCCGGGCGGTCAGGTGGTATCCGACAAATCCACCGCACTGGGTTTGCTGGCCACACTGAAGGTCGCGTCGTGGGCTGACGACAGTGCATACGACCGGGATCGGTTCGGCGATGCTTGGGAAGACGTCGACGACAACGGCTGCGATACCCGCAACGACATTCTGCGCCGAGACTTTGAAACCATCAGCTCCGAGGACGGCTGCCTGGTGTTGCGCGGCACAATCGACGACCCATACACGGGTGTGACCATCAACTTTGTGCGCGGATCGGGCACATCCACAAAAGTACAAATTGACCACATGGTCGCACTGTCCAACGCGTGGCGCACCGGAGCCCAGAAACTGTCGTGGCAGCTGCGTGTCGCATTCGCGAACGACCCGCTGAACCTGATGGCCGTCGACGGGCCCACCAATTCCGCAAAAAGTGATTCCGATGCTGCGGAATGGTTGCCGCCACAGACCGCCTACCGGTGCCGTTATGTCGCCCGACAGATTTCCGTCAAAGCCGAATACCACCTGTGGGTGACCCCGTCAGAAAAGGCCGCGATGATCGACGTGCTCGATAACTGCCCCACCCAAAAGGCGTACCGCACCGACTACCCCGAGCGTGCCGTCGCCGGTGACCTCGACATCCCCGCAGCAGCCTCATCGTCGGGCGGCAGCGGATCAGGTTCATCGGGTGGCTCGTCCGGTGGTTCATCAGGCAGTTCAGGCAGCGGCTACGTGTACCCCGCTGGCGCGACCCCGTGGGCTAACTGCACCGAGGCTCGGGCCGCTGGTGCAGCACCGGTGCTGCGCGGCACGCCGGGGTATGCCCCAAGGCTCGACCGTGACGGGGACGGCGTGGGCTGCGAATAGCGTCATATTTAAATACTGATTGTGCATTTTTCCCTAATTTATCAATAATAATAAGGAATTTGTTTAAATAATGCGCATCTGGGGTTAAAATATTCTTCGTGACAGACAACGCCACCACCCCACTGTTTTCACCGCCCGAACCCAGCCCCCACTATGTGGACACGCTGTTTGAGATTGAGCGGTTACGCGGCACAACATCGCGCCCCAGCGGGATCAGCGCCAACACTGACGCCCTGCACGCACTGTATTCCCGACTGGCGGGTCTGGCCTCGGCCCGCATCGAGGGCAACCGCACCACCGTGATCGATGTCGTCACACCGTCACGCTCTGTGGACAGGAATACAGAAAATCTGCGCGAGCTCGACAACCTCGAATTGGCCACCGAATGGGTCATTCAGCTGCCCACTGACCACGAAATGGATCACCGCACAATTCGACACATGCACGCCCTGGTCGTCAAAGGCCTGTCCAGGGAAGGCGACGCCCACCCGGGAAGCTATCGCACACACCCTGTACGCATCGACGGAGCCAGACATGTTCCCCCACCACCCGCGATTGTTCATGCCGAAATGGATGCGGTAATTGATGCCGCAAACCGGGTGGTGGCGCCTCGACTCCAGATCGCACACATGGCAGCAACACATCACCTATTCGCCTGGGTGCATCCGTTCGGTAACGGCAACGGCAGGGTCGGCCGCCTGCTGACGCTGTGGCAGTTACGCCGGAACGGCTTTACCGATGTTCACGGATTACCGCTCAGCCCTACCGCCGTTTTCGGCCGTCGGCGCACCGAATATTATGATGCGCTTGCCCGTGCCGACGAGGGAATGCCCCACGGTCGCACGGCGTGGACAGAATTCTTTGCGGACGGCATGCTCGCCGACATGCGCCGCCTTTCACTGCTTCACGACCACGACATCGTCACAGAACGCATCCTGCACCCAGCATTGAACCACTCCCAATTCGCGGGCGTAATCACGCCGCAGCAGCGACTAATCATGGAATTCATCTGGGAGCGTGGCGTCGTAAAAGCTGCCGACCTGGAACCGCTATTGACGGGTTCAGCAGCCCGTCGCAGCCAAAAAATCCGCGACCTGCGCGAACACGGCATCATCGAAAGCCTGCATGATGGCCCCCGTCACTACCGAGTGGCGCTGCAGGATTCGCCGATCACACCCCACCTGATCCGCGCCTTGAACGAATCGGGTCTAATTCCCCCGTTGTTGCAGGACTGATAAACCGGGCAACACCCCGAGTCAGATCAGATTAGGCACCACTCGGCGCCAGGGTGCCGTCCGCCAAATACCGGTATTCGCCCGACACGTATTCGCCACCGAGCGCCTCGGGCAGCCATTCGGCAGCATCGGGCCACATGCGATCAAACGGCAGATCGTCGACATCAAACCATTCGGGGTCCAATTCCTCACTGGCGGCGGGTTCCCCCGACCAGTCATAGGCCACAAACGCATACGACTGCTGAGACCATTCGGGCCGATCCACAAACGGGTAATACAAGTGGGCGACCGGGAACAACATGTCGGGGTCCACATCGACGCCCAATTCCTCGCGCACCTCGCGAATCGCCGCCTCGCGCACGGTCTCGCCGGGTTCAACTTTGCCGCCGGCGCCGACGTACTTCCCCACACCGAGGCCGGTCAGTTTTCGTCCCACGAGGACCTCGGCCGTGGTCTTCAGGAACTTACGCTTCTCGCGCATCAGATACACCACGACGACGTCATACATGTATCCACCGTACCGCCGCGCTATCCTGACATCAGCGCAAAGGAGCACCATGTCAGCCCTCTTCGAACCCACCCTTGCCAATCCCGCTAACGCCCATCGGCACATTCGCACAGCCCGCGGTATTCGCCGCACCTTTGGCGTGCTGAATATCGTCGCGGCACTGTGGATTCTGGTGTCCATCACCACCCAGATTGTCGACAAAACGGTGAACGGCGTGTTCCGGCCCGAAGAATATTATTCGTACTTCACCATCCAGTCGAGCCACATGAATGTGGTCGTGCTTTTGATCGGCGGAATCATTGCGTTGACCCGCGGGGTCGACCCCCGCTGGTACACGATTGTTCGCGCCAGTATCGTCACCTATGCGGTCGTCACCGGTGTCGTGTACAACGTGTTGTTGCGCGATGTGCCGTCGAGCGACGGCTTTGTGTCACAGTTCACCTTCCCCAACGAGGTCATGCACGTGTACATTCCCGCATTCATTGCGCTGGAATGGTTGCTGATGCCCGGCCGCGCTCGCCTGTCGTGGAATGTGCTGGCCGTCACCTGCGCGTACCCGCTGGCATGGGCGGCAGCCACCATGGTCCGAGGCTCGCTGGACGGCTGGTACCCGTATCCGTTCCTCGAGCCCTTCGGTCCTGCGGGTTGGGGCGGCGTTGCCGCATACATTGCGGGAATTGCCGGCTTCATCATCGCGCTGGGAGCAATCGCCGTCGCAATCGAACGCGTACATTCCGCACTCTATGTGCGACTTGGACTGGATCGCGCCGCACTGTAATCCGCGTCCCGACCGGTTTCGATTGTCGCCAGAATCTCCTGCAGGGTTTCATGTCGGAGGTCCGCGTTATCGTCAGGCAATCCACTCCTTGGCCGGAAGGAAGCCATGAACAACCTCTTTAACAACCCCGGGGACCTCATCTGTCCCCGCTGCGGCGACACATCGCCCCTGGACATCGTCTATGGGTCACCCAGCGGCGAAATGCTCGACGCCGAAGCGGAAGGCAGCATCCTGCTCGGCGGGTTCACCCTCGCCGACGACCAGCCCACGCATCAGTGCCGCACGTGCTCAAAGGCGTGGCAGGTCGACGACTAAAACCCGCGCGTCCGCACTGCGTCGGACAGCAACGCGATCAACGCGGCGACCTGGACCGATTCGCTGGGCTCGAGCCCTGAGTCGGAACCATCCAACGCACGAGCCGCCAGCCCCTCCTTTGAATCAATAAGGTCAGCAATACGCGAATCGATGGTCTGGGCCGCGAGGATACGCCACGCGGTGACAGGCATTTCCTGACCAATACGGTGAACACGGTCGATCGCCTGGGTCTGTTCGGCGCTCGTCCACGACAGCTCGGCGAGCACCACGTTGGACGCGACCTGCAGGTTGATGCCCACACCAGCGGCGGTCAGCGAACACACAATGACCTGAACTTCGGGGTCGTTCGTGAAATCGTCGATTGCGGCGGTACGTGCCGCGGCCGACTGGTCGCCACGAATGCTGGTGGTGCGCAGGCCCGCCTTCGCAAAATGCGCCTCGGCCACATCCATGACGTCGATGTGCTTGGCAAAGAACACGACCTTGCCCACGTTCTGGGCCAACTGCACGGTGTAATCGGCCGCCAGTGTCGCCTTTGCTTGACCGATGCGACGGACCATCGCAAACACGTTGTCCTCGGTCTGTGACTGCTTTGCCTCTTCGACCTCACTGGTCGCCACGAGACGCACAATGTCGAGGTCGACATCGGTCATCACAGTGCCGCGGCCCGCGATGATGCGGTCGTAACGCTCGATCAGACGCTTCGTCAACGCGATCTCGGACTCGCGGATCGAACGACCCATTTCGTCGTCGAGCTCCACAGGGATATCGGCGATACGACGTGCCGGGATGTCCTTGGCTACATCGGCTTTGCGGCGACGCACGATACCCATGTCGATAACCGACTGGCGCGCCTCGGGGAAGAAACCAGGATCCGCCGGGGTCAATCCCAACGACTCCAACTTCGACATCAGGGCACCCGTGGGACGTTCGTCGTCAATCCAGCCCAAGAAACGCCAGATCATGCGGAAATCCTCGATCTGGTTGATCAGCGGAGTACCGGTCAACGCGATGAGCAACGGCTGGACCTGGCGCGCACGAATCGCGGCCGCAATCGACTGCACGTTACGCGAACGCTGCGATTCCTTGTTCTTGATGAAGTGGGCCTCGTCGACAACCATGCCCTTAAACCCGAAACGCGACGCCCATCCGGCGTGACGTTCCAAAATTTCGTAATTGATGATGATGACATCGGCAAATGCGTCGAGGTCATCGCCGTCGCCGTGGACGACACTGGTGGCGCGGTGCGGAATCCAACGCTCGACCTCGCGCGCCCAGTTGCGCTTGACGACGTTCGGGACGACGACCAGCAGCGGGAACGACGCGGTAGCCTCGGCGGCAATCAGTGCCTGAGCTGTCTTGCCCAGACCGGGTTCGTCCGCCAGGAGGTACGTGCGGTGGCCCTGCTTGGCGGACTCGACAAACTTGGCCTGGTGCAGCATCAGGTCCAGACCACCGGGGGTCTGCAGGCTGCGGGGCTCGGGCATCTCCATGCTCGCGGCCTGGCCACCCTGTTCGAACGAACGGAACAGTGGTTCGATCAGCTCCCAGTTACCCAAACGTCCATTGAGCTTGGGCTTTTCCACAAACACGGGAGCGAGGAACGGGTTGGCACGTTCGGCCCGGCGCACGCTCTGTGGCAGCACATGGTTCTTGGTCTCGATGACTTCGTCGGGGGTCTCATCCACGATGAGGATGTCGTCGACGTTCAATTCCTTGCCACTGGCCAGAAGCATGTCCCGACGCAGCTTTTGGGTCGCCGGCGACACCTTGGCATTCGGGTCCAACAAGGAACCCAGCGACTGGTCTTTAGCCAGAGTCTTGACCATAATCATGGCCAACCCGTCGAGGCGCTTGTTCTGTTCCTCGCGGTCCTTCTGCGAAATAGTCGTATCGGAATCGAGGCGAATCTTTTCTTCGCGAATCAACAGTCCGGCAGCATGAAACTTTGTGCGATTCGAGGCGTTGACTTTGCCGTCGCGGTTACTGGCGTTCTCGACCTCGCGCACGGCGCGCGCCAGGATCGGGATGATGCCCTCCTCGTCGAGAGGGCGGCGGCGTTTGGTGGTGCGTGCAGTAGTGCGGCCGTTCTGGGCCATGGTTCTCCAATGCAGGAACTGACATCGTTCACACAGTGGTGAAGCGACGAGATGATTTCGGCCCTGAACCACACATTGTCTGGCGGGCTGTGTTTATAGTCTACCGCATGGCTTGCAGATTGTTGGCGAACAAAATAGAGTGAAAATCGACCCTTCGATTTAAGGATTTTCTCTGTGAAAAAATTCGCCACGGCCGGCGCTTTAGCTACGGCTGCTCTCATCCCGCTGACTCTCGCAAGCCCCGCATACGCAGTGCTCGACCGCTCGTCAATCACAATTGACTGCAACGACCAGCCAACATCAAACGAACGTGATCATGGCATCCTCGCGGACGAGACTTTAACTGTCACATTCATCAACTGCGCCAATAACGACTTTACGATTTTGGATGACTTGAACTCGGGACATGCAGTCGATCAGAGCAACACCGTTCTGACCAATGTTGGATCTGCAATCAGCTCAAATCCTTACATTGTAGAAGTCACAGAATGGGCCGCGCTGAGAGTACAAAGCATTGATCTCGGTTATGACTTGGATATTGACATTACCCGCGGAACGCAGACGGAAGACCCCGAAGGCATGTTGCTCGCAACGTCCGATGCTGACATAGCGTTGGACGCGCCCGAATTTACAGTTGCGGATGGCGTCGTCCCTGACGATGAAGTTCAACTCAACAACATCGCTGGATGCGAAATCATTCCTGGCGCTCACGTGTACGGCATGATCGACATCACAGTTACCCAATCAGGTAACTACACCTTCCGCGTTGTCGACACCTCTCCCGCCGAAGAGGACCTGTATTTCAACCAGCCTGTTTCGCCCATTGGGGACAATTTTCTGGCGCTGTACTCGGAATTTGACCCTTCGAACATCGAGTCAGGACTGCTCGGCTGTAATGATGACGGTGACGACTACGCGGTTGATGAATGGAACCTCGCGAACACTTTTGCTGATGACAACAACCTGGCGGACGGTTACGTCGAGACAAGCACCGGATACATCCTCGACGACCAATTCCCCTGGTTCGGAGCGACACTGGAGCCCGGAACCTACACGATTATTGCAGCGACTTGGGACGAAATGTCCTCGGCCATGTGGCAAGCAGGTGATAACCAGTCGGGTGACACGTGGGAACCTACCGACGCATCCGTAACCTACGAGATGTGGGGGCCCGAAGGTGGGTTGACCCTTGGACACGAATTGGCTGAGACAGGTGTCAACGCCGGCTTCGCCGTCTGGTCCGGGATCGCACTTATCGGCACCGCAACGGCAATCACAGTTGGACGCCGTCGCTCACAGCGCGCTTAAGAATTCACTACAAAATCGGGGCCGCGACCCACTTCGGTGGGCGCGGCCCCGATTTTGCGTCTGTAGCCGCGACAGAACTCACCAGTGTGCAGAACCCATCCGGCCCAAGAAAGTTCGGCATGACTAGTCGGTGCGTCATATCGTCAAGGCTGGCACAAGAGTTGAGTTCACAACTCCGCTGGCCACTGAAAAATACGTTGATTCACTCAAGTGAAACGAAATTCCCGGTGACACGAACGAGACCATCGGCAAGCAACGAATGTAGCGAGCGATCAAACTGTTCGGTCATCGTGCTCGACAAATCGGCTGCAGTACATAGCTCACGAATGAGATCAACGGTGATCGCTTCCGGATTGGCCTCGCGCAAGGCTCTAAGAATCACCCCCCGCATCTGCCGATCGGACCCTTCGAAACGCGCCTGCGGCTTCTTCGTAGCGACCGCGTTGTCGGGCGACCCCGCCAGCAACCACGCGCACGAACCCGCCACCGGGCATTCACCACACCGCGGCGCACGCGCAGTACAGATCACGGCGCCCAATTCCATGACACCCTGATTCACCACCACGGAATCGGGTGCGGAATCGGGCAAAAATTCGTCCATCTGACGCATGTCAGCGGTCACCCGAGGTGCCCGCGGCTGCGACACCCCGTCGACGAACCGCGCCAAAAACCTGCGCACATTCGTGTCGACCACAGGGTGATGCTGGCCCATCGCGAACACCAACACCGCACGGGCCGTGTACGCACCAACGCCGGGCAGGGCCTCGAGTTCGGCAACCGTCGTCGGCACCTGACCACCGTGTTCATCACGAATCACCTGGGCCGCACGCCACAGGTTGACCGCCCGACGCGGGTAACCCAGCCTGCCCCACGCCACCAACACTTCGGCCTGGGTGGCATTCGCAAGGTCGCCCGGAGTCGGCCAACGCTCGATCCACGCACGCCATTCGGGAGATACCCGAGCGACCGGGGTCTGTTGCGCCATCACCTCGGACAGCAACACGCCCCACGCCGTGGTACCGGTCACGCGCCACGGCAGCGGCCTCGCGGCACAACGAAACCACCGCGCAATAGCATCGGCTGCTGCGCGGTGGTTCGTGGAATTACTGGTCGTCGTCATCCTCGGCGGGGTGAACGTACGGATCGGAATCGCCGGCGTATTCCTTGCCCTCTGCTTCCTTGGCCACCAGCGCGTCACGGATCTTGGCCTGCAACAGCAGGTCCTCCATGTGCGCCGAGGTTTCCGGCAAAGCGTCGAGCACGAATTCCAGCGATGGTGTCAGACGCGACGTGATGTTGCGTCCCACCTCGGTGCGCAACATTCCCGTGGCCGCCTTCAACGCCCGCAAGGAATCCTGACGTTCCGCGTCGGAACCATAGACGGGGAAAAAGACTGTGGCGTGCTGCAGGTCACCG
>JACCEA010909634.1_pt1 | contig 27021 bp, 10 predicted proteins | sample 7449851 | NCBI WGS metagenome assembly JACCEA01 (sample SAMN15323453, study PRJNA562643) | freshwater metagenome | isolation source: river surface water | place: USA:Blue River Watershed | collected 2017-08-18
AGGAAAAAATATTTAAAAATTTTTTTTGTTATAAAATATTTTCTAAACCTTAATATATATAAATGTCAGTAAAACAATACGAAAAATTTATTCCTTTATTCACAAGTGATAATCGTGATCACCGTTCTGATTTTTTCTTAACTGAATTAAAACATGCTGCTAATAAAGCTAGAATTGCTAATAGCCGTGCTAACTTTGCTTCTTCAGACCTTAAATTAACTGATTCTACCCACCCAAGTATTATTGCTCAATTCTTTGTAGACAAAGAAGGTTTGAATGATGATCAAGTTCATCCTGCTTGGACTAGATTTGCTGCAGCTTTTGCCAATGCTAGAAATGGTAAAAAACAATCAGATGCTGATGCTTCAGGTGTCTTAGATATTATTAAATCAGTTGCAACCCCTGTTGCTGGTTCAGTTGATGAATTAGTTCAATTATTGTTACGTGCATTATTAAAAGAGGTTAAAAATGGTAAAGGAGCATTGATAATAGGTAATGCTTCTGAATGGGGATCAGCTGCTTCATTTGAATTTAAAAATACTACCGACATCAGAGCAGCCATTAGTTCATTTTTTGATGGATCTATTGTTGATTCAACTAAATTAGGACATGTTGCTGAAGCTTCTTTAGCTGATCTCAAAGGATTAGTTCCTGATTCAGTATTTAAAGCTTCAACCACAACCACTGTAAGTGGTGCTGCTGATTGGAGTGCTGCTTCTTCTGCTGCTACTACTGCTGGTGTTACTGCTGACCTTCAAAAAGCTGTCAAAGCATTCATTGCTGGTGAAAAAACATTCGCTTACAAAAGAAACGAATTCTTTGTTAAAAGAATATTAGCTGAAGCTGCTGAAGGTCCTGTTCCTTCTGGTGCTTCATCTTGGTTCTCTGAACAAGATGATGTTCCTAAAGAATACACATACTACCGCAAATCTGATGGTCGCTTATACATGAAAGACCCTAATGGTGTTGAACATACCGTTGACTCTAAATCTGATGCTGTTCTTAAACTCAGTTTAGACAATAAATGTATTGGTACCGGTTTTAGTAAGCATGGTAGTAAAACTTGTGGCGACTACTTACAAGAATGCTTAGAAGGTGGTGATGTTGGTCAATGCAAAGAATACTTAACAGACAAAAATTTTTGGATTAATGCTGAAGATGAAGTTAAGTCAATGCTTCCTCCTATTGCTCTCAAAACTTTAAAAGCTTTTGAATTCGATAAAGAAGAATACGTTGATGAAACAGCTGGTCGTAAATTATACAGAGTTATTAGCTACACCCAATGGATTACAAAATTAGCTAAAATGGTTGGTGCTTCTGGTTCTTCTAAACTTACTGAACCTGAATATAAAAATATTGCTGCCAATGATAAACTCCAAGGTTACCTTGAAATGTTAGTTAAAAAAGTCAATACCAATCCTGGTATCTTAAATAAAGACTATACTGGTTCAACTGATGCTAATATGATAAATAACCCTAATGCTTTTAATGGTACCAGATTAAATAAAATGGGTTTAAGTCCTCGTTATCCTGCTCATGTCACAGATCCTAGCTCATTCGAAAGATTGCGTGTTGCTCAACAAGACGTTTCTAACAGAGTTAGATTATCAGTAGGTTTAAGTAACACAACTGCTACTCCTTTCACACTTGTCTTAACTGGTGGTTCTGGTATTGAAAACAACGAACAATACTTAGCTGATGCTTCCAAACAATTACATGCTGTTTTAGGTAGACAATACTTAAATTTAGTTGCTAGACTCGACAGTCGTGGTAAAAAAATTGCTGCTGATGATGATAAGAAAATCACTAAATTAATTGATGAATTAAAACAAAAAGAAACTAAATTAGTTAAACTCGTTTTAATGACAGAAAAATATGCCAGCTTATTAGAAGTCCACGGTCAACACGACCCTGCAGGTGTTATCACTATTGATCATCTCAAAGAATTTGTTGATCAACGTAACCAATACTTCCAACGTGTTTCTAAGAAACAATCCGATTTAATCTCTATCATTAAATCTATTTCTGAAGCCTTAAACAAAGACACCCCTAAAGAAGACAAAAAGACTGAATCTAAAACTTCAGGATTATCTATTGCTAACTTATTAGGTTAAACAAATTAAACCAAACAAATAAGATAATTATTTATTAATATTTAAAATTTTTAATAAATAATTTAAAGATGGAATTTCTAATTCATGTATAATGGGCTTAGGACTTTTAATATTAGTTTCTGTTGGCAAAGAAAACATATTTTTATCAGCGCAACCAGAAATAACATTTTTTAAAATTGCATACAGAAGACATACAAATTATTCAATCGAACCAACCCCTCAATATTTTAAAACAACTCCTGATTTTGGAAGAAAATGTACTGTTAATATTGGTAAAAATGCTGATCTAATGGGAAAATCTTATTTATATGTGGAATTACCAAACATTCAAATGGAAAATTTTACTAGTGACTCCAGTAACATAAAACAATTTGCTTGGGTTGAAAAAGTAGGTTTAGCTTTAATCAATTATGTTGAAATAGAAATTGGGGGAACTATCATTGATAGGCACTATGGGGATTGGCTTAATATTTGGAATGAAATGACTATTAGTATGGGACATCGTAAATCTTATGATAAAATGATTGGAAATATAGAAGAATTAACATCCTATTCTAAAACTAAATCCAGTCGTATCCTATATATTCCACTATCATTTTGGTTTTGTCAAGATACTGGATTGGGTTTACCACTCATTGCTTTATCGCATCACGATATTAAAATTCATGTGGATTTCAATGATATCGACTTATGTTATAAATTATCACCATCATACTTTATTAATGTGTCAAATAATTTTTGTCTATTTAATCCCGGTGAAAAGTTTTATCAAATGTACCAAAATAATAAAATAATAGGGGAATATGTTAGTTACGATCCACTTAATCAAAAATTATATTACAACCCAATTAAAGGCAAATTTGTTATTCCAAAAACAAGTTCAGATACAAAATTAAAATTAATTGGAGAAATATCAAAATACGAAATGAACATTCAACCAAATACTGTGGTAGTAAAGGATGAAGATTATTTTAAGTTTAATAAACCATCATTATTAACATCTTATTTGGTAGTTAATTATATTTATTTGGACAACTTTGAAAGATATAATTTTTTAAATAATTCACATGAATATTTAATTCCGGTTGTTCAAACATTACCCGAACAAATAGTATCATCTACTAATTCTAGTTATAAAATACCATTTATTAATCCAGTTAAATTTATCGCATGGAGAGGTATTTTACAGTCAAATATAACCGCGAATAATCAATTTAATTATAGTTCATTTCCATATACCACTGGTAAAGAATATTTGATAAATAAAAATTTATTAGTTATTAACTCGATAAATAGAATGGAATTAAATTCAGTTCAATATTATACAAATGTTCCAATTTATCAAACTAACTTGATGAATAAACAGTTTGGGGTATATTATTATTCATTTGGATTAAGTCCAATGGAACTTCAGCCATCTGGATCTATGAATTTTAGTAAAATAGATGATTCTTACTTACAACTAACTATGAATTCTTTAGTAAACTACCAAAATCCAGTATCGGTAAGATGTTATGGCATCCAATACAATTTATTTAGAGTTTCAAATGGACTTGGTGGATTAGGTTTTAATATTTAATCAATTTATTAGTTTATCAAATTAAAAAATAATAATATTATTATCTTTTAATTTATTTAATTAATCCATGCGGTTGCTCCTAACCCGCTCATTATTCTTATAATATTATATTCTTTCACAATAGTATGCAACATGTATGGATTTGATTCAACTAAATCATTTGATTCAATTTTCATGGTGACGTCTTCAAAGTTGGTAAAGTTTAAGTGTCCAGAGTTTTGATCTTCTAATGGGTATAATGAAAAGCTATAAGTGTAGAAACCAGTTGGTGAAGTGTTTTTAAATTTAGTTACTGGAACAACATCTGAAAAGTATGTATAATCTCTGGCTGCAAATAAATCAGTCCCATCAACTTTAAATCCAAGAGATTCTAAAGGTGAAATTTCTTCCACAATCTTTTTATTTGAGTATAAATATTTCAAATACATACTTAATATATAATTTTTCTTATTGCCATTTTCAGTAGTTGGTTCATAATAAGTATACAAATATATAATTTCATAATACATCAAATATTTTAATAAATCATAATTAGTGTCCCAAATTTCCCATCCACTAAATTCATCAATTAATCTTTGAATATCAATATAGGGTTGTAATTTCATTATATCTTGATTTTGTTTATCCGATTCTGATAGTCCCATATACTTTTGTAAATTATTTATGTTTATTTCAATAACTTCGATATCAAATGCATAATTTTTTTGTTCAATTGAAGTATAAACTCGATTATTTTTAACAAATTGGTAATAATAGTTTAATGCAATATTATAACGATCAAATCTTGAATCATATTTTGTTTTTACATTTGAATAAAATGTATTGGTTGTGTTAATTGGTTTTGAAATCATATGGATATCTTTAATTAATCCACTAAATCGTCTACCAATAACCATAGATTTCTTATTAATATAATTGGTTGGATAAGATAAAAATCTTTCAATAATGTATTCGTGACTGAGTGACCCAAATAATTTTCTTTCAATTGTATCTAATAAAATAAAATCAGTATTTAGTTTAATTTTAACTTCAGGGTTTCCATTAGAAAATTCATATTTGACACCTTCTAAATTATTGGATACCATTGTTTTAAAATCATTTAATTTATAAACTAATCTAATTTCAGTATGTGGTAGTGCTATTAATGGTAATGATAATCCTGGTCTACCAGCAAACCAAAAAATTAAAGGTATATAAAATTCCCATTTAGATTGATTATCAACTAATCTAATTTTTGTTATATTATTTGTGTGTCTTCTTCTTTCTTCACTATAATACAAATAATAATTAATCATAAATATGTCTTCATTCAATTCTTCCATTAATTGGTCATTAAAGTAAAGTCTAATGTATTCAAATAATTTATGAGGGCGATTCCAGATTGGTGTTTCTTTTGTTTCAACTTCACTAACCGAATAAGTTATTACTTTTTTCATTTCTTCAGTTTGAATAAATTTAGCATCGTTAAAAATATTGGTTATTGCATATGGAATATAAGACACTAAATAAAATTTATTTGGTTTTTGAATTAAATCAGATGAGTTTTTATATTCATGTACTGAATCATTAATAAACAAATAAATATAATCAATCGAATCTTGTTTATAATAATCAGCAAATAATAATGAATTTTGGTAATATGATAAACCCAACATATTTCTATCTACTAAATCAACTAATTTATATGTATAGGAATTATTCAAGTCTATTAATTCTTTGACAGAAAATACCAAATAAATATATTCATCAAAATATCTGTCAAATATTTTACCATTAATTTGTTGACCAGAAGTAAACAAGTATATTGGATCATCACAAATACCACCTTCAAATCCTGTTTTACCATTTGGTGCTAAATCAGTTGTTTTCATTATATATAAATAATCGTCAAATTCTTTACCAGTTCCTGAATAAGGCATAAAATAAAATTTGTCGTTTGGATTATATTGATATTTGTAATTAAATGTTAGTTTAGCTTTTCTATTATTTGAAGGAGTTGTTAAAGTACCATCATCTGATTCTATATAATATTGAATGAAATTACAATCACCAATAATAGGTCCATATGTCCAATCAAAAATAAGTATTCCGTTAGAATAAATAAATGAAAATTTATCAACAGGTTTTTCATTACCTAAAGGACCAAACTTGTAGTAAAATTTATCATTTAATTGAAGAACTAAATCACCATAAACAGATTGATCTGATAAATCTAAAACAGCAGTATTATTTTCAACAGTATAATTTGGTACTTCCCATAAATTCTTTTGAATAAATTTAATTGAATCATCTAATGTTTGAATAGGGTAATTAATTGAGGTTGTAAATAGCGTTTGATTGTCTTTTTGGGCTAAATAAATAGATGTTTTAGCTTGTTTATTAATTGTTGGTTCATAAACACCATTAGGTATATCAATATCTGGTACAGATTGATCATATAAATATATTGTTGTATTAGTTGTTTTAGTAAGAGTAAACAAAAATCTATACAAATATTCATTTTCTAACTCTAGTGATTTAACTTGATTGGTTATTTCTTGATCTAATTTTTTAACCTGGGTTATTGTATTCCATCCACTAACACTTTTAATTGTATCATAGTCATCAGTAGTAAAATGAAGTATTAATTTATTGTCACCAAGTGTATTTACTTTAGATGGTGTTACTTTTAAGTTATTTGTTGTATTAACTAATGCAAATTCAATAGGAACCATAACATTATCATTTTCTGGTCTATATTTGGTATCATCAATAGTTGGGTTTGTTGAGTATTGAAATAATATTTCTTTCATATCAATAATTTGAGTAGCGTTTACCATTGTTATAATTGTTACATCGTATGATGAATCATCAATTTTAACACCTTCCACATAGTATTTATCATTATTTTTTTGTAACAAATAAATATTATTTTTTGTTTTTAATATTGTTTTACCGCTAATAAAATTAAACTTGTTCGAATAAAAAGTAATATATTGTTTTGTTCCCTCGATACTAATTGATTTAATACCAATACTATTTCTTAATTCTAATGTATCCAAAGTGGTTAAACCTCCCAATGTATTAATTTCAGATATTGTATATGGTACCAACAAGTTAATTTTATTATTAGCTAAATCTTTTGAAACAATTGGTAAATTATAATTTCTATTAAATACTTGATCAACTAAATCTACATTAATTGTTATGGTATCAAATGAAACAAAATAACTATGTCCTAAATTTTCTGTTGTAATAATGTTATAAATATTATTTTGTTTTACCACAATAAAATCAGAAGGTTTAATATTATATGATGAATAAAATGATAATTGATCAGGATAAGTTACAGGAGATGTAATAACAATGTCTTCACTAATTTTTTGTCCATTTAAAAAGTCAATTGAATATGATACATTTGGTTTTATTTCATCACCAGTAAAGTTTATACTATATGGATAAACAACATCTGAAAATAACTTATAGGTTGGTATTGTATTTACTAAAATATTTGGATTATATTCGGTTAAATTAGATATAATAAATTCTTTTAGATAAGTAAAATTGTTAAAAATATTATTAGAATAAACACCGGTAAAACCAATTGTTAAATTTTCATAATAATTAATGCTTGATAATATTTTGGATAAATAATTAATGTTATAGACTAAAACAAGATTATCAGTAAATTCTTTATTTAACTTGTCCAAATTATTTGTATGGTGATATTTTTCCCATAATTTATTAATTATAAATTTTAATGGATTGTTATAGATATATTCTGGTGTACTGGTAAATGGTTTAACAAAATAATCTATTAATTCAACAAGTTCATTTCCAATTTGAACCAAATACCTACATAATTTATGAATAGAAACACCCCAATATCTAATATCAATATTTGGTTCTGTTTTTTTGTTAATCCAAATGTCAATTTGATTGTTAATTTGACTAAATGATGTGTCTGATCTATATGCAATATTATTATTTGAATCATATACAAATTCATTTGTTAAATAACTGGCAACTTCATTAACACCGTCAATTATAACGTAATCAGGTATTGGATCGTTATTAAATATAATATTAGTTCCATCAAAATAAGCATTAAATTTACCACACGATAAAAATTTGTTAATATTGTTTTTAACATCAAAGAAAAATGATGGATTATATAACCAGTTAGTTAAATTATTTAAAATATAAGGTTCTATTTGATTTCTCATAATAATAAAATTATCTTTTGCAGTTTGTGATTGTGCAACAGTAGAAACAAAAGTTGTTATTAATTTCAATTCATTATTTGTTAAATATGAATAGTTAAAAGCTGGATTATCTGATTTAATAACCACTTGATTATTTTCCCATCCCACATAATTTTTATTAAACAATACTTGGAGATCAGGTACTTTATTTATTGAGTTTAGTGCTGACCAGGCTTTCCATGGTTTCAAATAATAAAATACATATTTATCTTCAACATAACTATTTGCTATCAGCTTAACTCTTAATTGTTTAACATCATTAAATAATCTAATAGGATCTAATATAATACTAGTATCAATATTATTTTCAACATAAAGTTCTGTTTTATAGTAGGAATTAGATGTTTCTGTTGTGTCATTATCAATAACGTCATTTAACTCAATTGTTCTATTATTATTATTAACGTATGTAATTACATTATTATCTTTGTCTATTGTATATTTTTGATCACTACTTAAACTAAAATTTTTACTATTATCTACCAACAAATAATAATAAGATAATTCATTTGGATTAATTTTAGAAACAATAATATTAGATGTTAATTTTTCAGTTTCTAATATGTCATCTTCAATATAATTTGAAACAGTCGTATCAGATAATTTTTTAGTAGCATTTAATTTTTTAGATTTTGAAGTACTTACTAAATAATTGTCAAGTTTTGTATATATAATTTTAATATCATTTGATATATATTCATTAGATGTAATAAAGTAATATGTTGTGCCATTAATTTCTTGATAAGTTAATACACAACTTTTTGTAAGAGCAGAATCTATATAAACTGTTTTAAATATTTTATTAATTTTAACATTAGTTGTAATAAATTTATGTTTATAAACTGTTATACCACTGGGTTGAATAATTATTTCAGGTGTTTCGATTAATTGAATATTATATTTTTGTATAATTTCCATTTGATTAGTATTGATTTCTACTAAATTTCTTGATTCTGTTATAACAAGTGACGAATAACTAAATTCATTTAATGTATTTATTTTCATGTTAAAAACCCTATCCACAATATTTTCATTATCAGTTGAATTATAGTTAGTGTATATTTTTAATTTGTCTGGATAAATAATTTTAGCCAAATGAACATGTTCTGTGCCTGATATTTTTTCCACGATTAAATGATAAGATCCAATTAATGTATCAAAATTTGTTATTTTACCATTTAAGGAATAAGGTGCTGTTATTTTTTCATTACTAATTTGATTGTATTTATAAAAATAAATATTTTCGTAGCCATCTGTATTATTAATATTATTTAGGATTTCATTTTCTGCAATTGTTTTACCATATTTAAATATAATAGGTTTATTACCATGATATTTTTCAATAAAAACCAATTCATCATTTTTTAATGCATATCTAGTTACTTCAATATCAGAATATGAAAAATTGTAACTTAAATTATCTTCTAATATTTTATAGTTATCGGTTTGAATACCAAAATTATATGAAATTTTTAGCTGTGAGTAAAATTCAGTTGTATTTTGGAGTTTTGGCGAAAAAGTAAAATCAAATTTGTCTCCGTTATTTAATGTAAAAGGCATCGTTGTTAATAAATAGAAATAAACTTTATCACTTGTAGTAATAACAGATTTTATATAATTAAATGTACCACAAGTTTGTACTGGTTGAAGAAAATAAAATATGTCTGTATTGATTATTAAATTAGTTTTATTAAAATAAAATGCTTTCAAAGCAGAGTCATATGTTAAATTTACTTTAACCGAGTAATTATTATTAATAGTATATTGTCCAGTTTCGGGTACTTCTAATACATTTTCAAACTGAGACCAGTAATCAGTTGACCATATTTTTACATATTTATATCCTGATCCAAAAGTACTATCTACTTCTATTTTATTATCTCTAACAACAAATACATTACTAGTTGTTGATGATATTTTACCAATACTATCAGTTTTAACAAGTTGATTATTATAAATAGGATTTTGAAGTTCTTGTGTTAACAAATAATATTTGTTTGGTTCTAGTATGTCATTTACTATTTCTCCTGAAGGAATAAATCTAGATTCATATTTATGTATTGTACCATTAGTTTCCGCATAATAATTTTCACTTTTAAGTTTATAATTACCATTAACTGTTTTCCACATATTTGGTGTTCCTGAAGTTCCAATGTATAATTTATTATCTGCAATTAAATAAGTACCAACGACAACTTGATCACTTAATAAATACTCTTTCCAACTATTTGGAGTACCAGTTATACCCTTGTATAGTTTGTTATTTTGATAAACATATTCATCAACAACAACTGGACTTGCCAATGTTAGATTTTTTGCAATTTCTATTATAATGTAATCATAAATAATTGTTTTATTATCAGGTATTGTTTCAGATAAGATTGTACCATCAGTATCAAAATTTATATATTTAACTTCAAAAGGTTGGTAAATTAGTTTACAATTATTTGGTAGTGGTGATAACTTATTTTCATTTTCTATAATAAATGGATATGGAATTGGAGAATCTAAAATAATTTCACCATCTCTAAAATCCATAATTTTAAATATATTTTTTAAACCAATACCATCGATATAAATATAATCAAATTTTCTAATTTTAACAAAATTATCAAATAAATAAAGTTTTCCAGAATTTGTAAATAGTTTAACATTTAAATAAGATTCTGGGAAAACATTAATATTTTTTTCAAATTCATAAAACCCACTGTTTTTAATAAATATTTTTGACATAACATTTGAATAATAGATTTCACCCAATGAATGATCATTATAATTACTATCTGCTTTATAAGTTGTTGTATCATTATATTCTAATTTTGGCATAATATCATTATTTTTAATTAAATAATTTCCAACCATAAAATAACCCGAGTAAGTATATCTTAAATCTTTACCTTGTCTAATTAACTTAAGATCATATTTTTGAGTAAACACATTAAGACCTTCAACATAAAAATAGTTACCATCCATAATTATTATATCTCCCATTTCTAAAAACATTTTTCCATAAAAATCACCAATAAAATTGCTAAATGAAATAAAATCTTTTTCAACAGTTTGTTTTGATGATGGGTAAATAGTTATTTTGTTATTAATCCAAACTGGTAAACTAATTGAATAATAAACAGATAATGATGTAGAAGTAAATGATTTATAAGTATCGTATTCTGATTTTAAAAACGGTAAAATTGTTTTGTTACCAGAACTATTAACATAAAGCAAAATATAAACCATAATATTATCATATAATGATTTGTAAGATTGATTTGTAATATTATAATATACATTTGTGCTTAATTTTTCAATCATTGGTTTAATATTAGAAACATAGTTATAATCCAACTTTTTAAGTTCATATTTCATAGAATGAGCATCAACATGTCTAGTATCAATATAGTATTTAAAAGCTAATTCTTTATTTACCCATGTGTATGGTATTGATCCTGAGTCATCTGGATATTTTAGTTTTAAATCATCACCAGATTGATAAAATACATCAGGAAAAGAACCATATAAATCAAAATATTTACAAAAATTATTAAATGTATAATCATAATATGGTTCATATATGCTCGATATTGGTGATATCGAATCATTTAAATTAATTTTTAAATATTCTTGAATAAAAAATAAATTACTATTGTTTGTAAAAAATGTCCAAAATATAATTGTTGTTTTAAAACCATTTACAACATTAGTTAATTCCATTTTCCAAAAATGAAAAAAACTATTTATACCTAATGCATCTTCATTATAAATATCATAGCCAGCTTTTATTGTAAGCTCTTTAGTTACAGGATCAAATAATAAATATGGCGATAAAGATTTAACTTCATAGTTTGGGTTAAGATCATTTATTTTACCAAATGTAAAATTTGAGCTTAAAATGATTTTTTTATTATTTAAATCAAATATTGGATTTAATACTTCGTAATTAATTGTTACAAATGATCTTACATATGATGTACCATTTGCATCATTTGGATTTATTATTCTATAGTTGTTTTCATAAGTATCAATTTTAAAAAATATTTTTGGAATATCAATATTAACTTCTTCTTTTTTTTTTAAAAAAATAGGATAAATAAAAACAACAGATCCATAAACTTTGTGTTTTAAAAATAAATTAACAATAAATATATTATCTCCTTTTAAATTTAAAGTTTTGTCATTTGAATATTTTATATCATAAACTGAATTTATATATGAAGACTTATAAGACATATTATTAACAAGATCAAATCGAACATCATAATCTATTGAAAACGATCTTGTAAAAACTTCTTTTTTATTAAAATCTTCTATTACAGTAACATTATTATATATTTTAAGTAATTGTTTACTATTTGTGTTAAAAATAGAATTATTAATAAGATAAATTTTTTTAATATTTAACGGACTACCGGGAGACCCTCTAATATTATAGTAAGGAATATTATCTGATGATATAACAGTTGTACCTTTTTCATAATAATAAACACACATATTACCATTATATTTAATAATATAGTATGAATATTCGGGTATTCCTGATATATTAGTTAAATTACCAAATTCATCAACAGATATATTAACAGTATATTCAATCATTGGTAAAACAGTCATTGGTAGTATCCAACTGTTATATGTTGCAGATGGAATTTGTTTAGATTTAAGTTCACTTATTTTTAACATGTAGTTTCTTGGTATTGTTCTGTTTAAATTAATTAATAAAACCCAATTATCATAATTTACATTACCAAGTTTTTTTGAAAAGTCATAATCTTGATAATATGAATAAATAAAACTATTTTTAATTGACATTGGAGTTAATGAATCTTTATTAACATAGTTATTAGCTGGTTTAAATAATTTGTTTGCTACAATTAAAATATTTCCATTTTTAACTTCAACATATTTATTGTTATAGTTTGAATTATTTGATTTTATTAAATAATAATCAGTTTTGGTTGGATTCCATTGATTATTTATACCTTGATATAATAAATTATTATAAATCATAAATGATCCATTTACTACTTGATTAGTTAATAAACCATTATTTGCAACAATTTCATTATAATAATTAACAATATTTAAAGTTGATTCATTTTCAATATTAACATATTTATTGTTGTAATTCAAATTGTTTGAAGTAATATAATAAAATCCACTTATTACTTGTTGCCAATAATCTATTGGATTTAATACAGTTGTATATGATGGTATTATAACATTATTTACGACAGATCCAATATTTACATGATTACTAACACCTTTATATAATTTATCATTATCGATTATGTATTTACCGTTTATAATAAAATTAGGATTTGAAGCATTAACGGTTGAATCTTTAATGTCACCTTCATTCGCTATTATTTTATTAAATTCAATTTTGTTATATGATTTATTGTAAATTACCAAACTATTAAACACTGTATTTACTTGACCATCATTTTCTATTCTTACAAAACAATTATTAAATGTATTAATGTCTGATGTAATTTTGTAGTATCCAAATGTTTGTATAATCCATTGGTTATTATATTCATATAATTTATTATTTATAATGTAAAAACCATTTGATGGTGTTAAAGTTAGTGAACTTTGATTAGCAGTAATTTCTGTAAAATAAGGAGTTGATGTTTCATCAAAATAAATTGTAATAGTGCCATTTGATCTTACAAAAACATACTTATTATCATAAGTTGCTAAATCAGATATTAATTTATAAAATCCTGAATTTTGAATAGTCCAAGCCCCATTATATTGATACAATTTATCACCAATAATATAATAGCCATTTGCTGGTGTTAAGTTTAGTGCACTTTGATTTGCAGTTAATAAAATAAATGGATTTGTTTCATTGATAATATTAATTGTACCATTTGAATTAATAGATATTACTTTGTTATTATATGTTTGAGATGTTGAAGATATTTTATAGTATCCATTAGTTTGACATAACCATGCACCATTAAAATATTCATAAAAATAATTAACATCTGAATTAGATCCTGTAACTGAATTAGTTATAATATAATATCCATTAGGAATTGGTGGAGGAACATTAAAATTATTAGCAACTGTAGCATTAATTGGTTTATAATATTGTTTAAAAGTATCTAAATTTATTTGAACTTTCTTTTTATCAAACGATGTGTTATTTGAATTTATTATGTAATTACCTGATTTTACCAAAGTCCATTTTGGTCCATTTTCTTTCAAATATAAGTTGTTATTATCAATAATATAACTTCCAATTGTACCAACATTAACATTTGTTGAATCACCTAAATTAGCAGTAATAACATCGAATTCTTTTTTAGTATATAAAAATATTGTGTTTGTTTTTATTTCTCCAGTTGGTAAAATAGTGCAATATTTTTTATCAAAATTTAAATTAGTTGACGTAATATAATAATTACCAGATGTTATTAATTCCCATTTAGGTCCTCCTGTTTTTTGAACACCAAAATAAAGCTTATTACCAATTAAAACATACTTATTAATTTCGGGACCAATTGCTATATTACCATTTCCATCCAAAATAACATCATTAGCAGTTATTTTATCAAAATCATTTAAATCGTTTGAATTAATAAAAACAAAATTTAAATCATATAAAAAGGAGTTATATAAATTATAATCATTATTAATTAAAGGATTATTTAAAAATGCTTTTTGAGGTCCAGATGAAAAAATAATATCATTTTTATTATAAAATTTATTTCCAAATTTAAAATAATCAAAAACATTATTATTAAAATTAACTTCAAAATTATAAAATTTGCATTCTTCAACTGTCATTTCTTTTATTTTTTGGCTTTTATAATTACCATAATATGATAAATTTGAATATAATATTTCATTAAAATCAAGTGTTATTGAATTTCTAGTTTTTACAAATAAGTATGCACTATTTTTATCAATTGATGAAATAACACAAGAATAATAATTTTGATTGATTAATATAAAAATTTGAATGTTAATACCAGGACTAATACCTAAATTCCAAGAACCATTACCATTTAAAGTAAATAGTGATTTATTTTGAAAATACCCCCATGGATCATTAGAATTAACAATAAAATAATAATTTGAGTTAGGTTTTAAAATCCATAGGCCATTTAATCCATAATAAATTTTATAATTATTTATATCATATAATAATGTATTTTCTATAACTGGTGTTGTTGTTACGTCTCCTGTAATTAATGATATATCTATTTGATCCCAAATAATTTTTATTTTATAATAATAACTTAAAAAACTATTCATTTGAATTGATCTATTTGATTCTCCAAATTTTAATTCAGATGGATTTGTTGAATACATACTTGAAATATTTAGTTTACTTTCTTTACTGTTTTTCCCTATTTGATATCTACCTGTTGATACATCTGGTGTGCCATTATAAATACTATTATCATCTAATTCAAATAAAGATTCTCCGTTAATTTCAGAAACAACATATTTATCTTCAAAATTAACTTCATTGTTTAAATTAATATTACATAAACCTAAGTAATTAAATTTATCTGTTTTTGTTTCATTTCTATTTTCAAATTTAAACTTTGAATCATAAAAATTATTTTCAAGTATATTTTCAGTAAATTCTTTTGTTAAAATAGTTTTATTATCTGAAATTGTAAAATTATTAATAGAAGTTTTTCCATTATCTGTCTGAATATTTATTTCTGATATATTTGATAAGTTTGATTCTAAAATTGGGTATAATAAATTAAGCTGGTTATATTCAGTTTTGTCATAAGTGTAAAAATTATTATATTTGTCTTGTTTAATTTCATCTGTTGACAAAAACTTTTCAGAATAATTATTTGGATCTGATATATTTAAATAATCAATATTTGAATTTACATAATTAATATGAGATGAAAAGAAATTTTTAACATCATTTAAATATTTTTCTAAATTTGATGATATTTTATTACTTGCAATATACATTGAATAAATTGGTGAAATAATTCTAAACAAGTTTGAATTTATATTTTCATTAATTTTAATATTCACGATATCTTTTTCTGTAGTTTTACCAAAATTATAAGCATTATGTGAATATTTTAAATAATCCAAATTTAAATAATTTAATAAATCATAATTAACAAGTTTATTATTAAAAACATTTGAAATTTTATTTATGTTAAATAAGTTTGATAAAATGAACTTTGTTGTTTTACCATATAATATACTAGTAGAATAATCTAAAATACTTTTAATATTAGAAACAAATTTGCTATTTGTTTGATCAATTGTATCAATAATTTTTTTGTAATCTGGATTTATATCAATAATATCATTAATTTTACCAACAATTAAATCAATCAAAATATAAGAATAATTATTCAAGTTTAAATATTCATTTGATAAATTAAATTCATCATAAGCTGGATTAAATCTTGTTTGTATTATTTGATTTGTTACAGTATCATCCATTTTATTATCAGTTAAATTAACTGAATAATAGTTTTCTTCGGTAGTTTTATTAAAAAATTGTTGTGATGACAATGGCATTATATATTTGGAATCAGTATCGTTAATTTTAATTATTGAACTTGAATTTATTTTAAATGGAATATTATAAAAATATCCATTTGTTGTTTCGAATGATTTCTTCATTTCAAATAAATTATTAAAACTATTTGATCCCTGATTATTTACTAACATTAAAAATGGTTTATTAAATATATAATCATTTAAATCTGATAAATTTTTATCATTTGCAAAATTAAAATCAGTTGAATGTGATAAATAAGGTGATAAATTAGGAGCAATAGTATTTATCTTTAATTTTAATATATTATATTTGTTTGTTTTAATATTTGTTGATGGAATAACTAGGCCTAAAGATGCATCTTGAATATTGTCAAAAAATACATCAATAATATTAGAAGGTAATTGTGAAGTATAAAGTAATTTAAATGTGTTACCATCTTTTTCGGTTCTATAAATTCTTCTTTTAGTAACTCTTGAATCATTTGATATTGGTATTTGAATTTTAACACGTCCAAGTCCAGCTAAAACTACAGATGTACTAGTACCAAATGTTGTTTCTTCACCAGATATATTATCATAAAAAGTAACTGTATATTTATAAGTACCAGCAGGTAATGTAAAAGTAGAAGCCTGGCTTTGATTGTTCCAATTTAAATATTGATCTTCTAATACAAGTGATCTATTAAAATTATTTATTAAATGAGTATTTATTTGTTGAGTAATTTTAAATGTTGGTGGTTTTATAAAAAAATTACTAGATGGATTTATTTCTTTATCAATAAATTTTGTGTCTTTTGTATTTAATAAATTACCAATTAGATAAAATTTTGTATCACCAGATCCTATTTCTTTGGTTTTATAAATATTCCAACTATTATATGTGTTATCATATATTGGCGATAAATTACTTAAAACCACTAGTTTATTTGTTGTTACAACTTTTTCTATTTCATCTGATGCTAACGACTCTGCTTTAGTATTTGTGTTGTAAAAACTAATTTTATATTTGTATGTACCATTAATATTACCTCCAGCTGAGTCATCACTTAATATAAAAGCAGGATTAGCAAAAGGTACAAAGTTTTTTGAAGGAACTAATTTGCAGTTATCTTGATAATTTGTTGAATTAACTAACCAATAAAGATAATCTTTTGAATAAGATTCTGATAATAATTCAACAGTTCCATTAGTTGTTATTGAAAACTTAGTTTCATCTAATATATTATATTTAGCTTCATTTTTGTTAAAATTAATAATTTCAATATATATATCTTGAATATTTTCATAATCTTTAGGAAGTGTTACTATATTATTGTTTAAATCTTTTATTGTAAAAACATTTTCACTGTTAGTATTTAAGTTATTTGCACTCTGTTCTAATTTAATAATTTTCTTTTCAACCAAACCATTATTATTTGGGATAGTACGATATTTTGTATTAGATCCAATTTCATATTCTTTACCCAATAAATCATCAGATATAAAATCAATATAAGTATCTGTTGTATTATCTGCTATATCAGTTAAAAAATAATATTTAACATCATTAGCTTTTGTTCTATAAATTCTTCTACCAACTACACTATAATTTTTAGAAATAGGTAAATTAGAAAATTTAACAACTTTCTTATCTGGATTATTAATAGTTATTTCAAAAGATTCACTTAAATCAGATTCTCCAGTAGCAGTATAAAAAGTAACCCTATATAAATGAGTTCCGTTGGTAACATATTTATCACTTGTTGTATTTTCTCCTACTCCTGATAATTTAACAGGAGGATTAATATTGTTTTCCAAATCAATATAATTAATTGTTAAAACTTTAATATTATCATAACTATTTACAGAATTATCTATTGAAACTTCATAACCAGATGATTCAATATTTAAAATTCTTGGTTCATTGTTATTGTATTTTCTCATTAAATAATATTTTGTTGCTGAAACATTTGGATAGCTTGTTGTTATACTTGAATTATTAAAACAAACAACTGGTAAATATGTTTCATAATCAACCTGCATGTTTACAATCATTTTTTCTAATAGTAATTTAGCTGTTGTACCATTAAATAAATTAACTAAATTCACAGGAATTCCATTATAATTTTTTTTAACATCATAAAAAACTAAATATATACTGGAAAAATTTTGTTCATTTTTAATAATTTCATATCCAACACTGGACCAACTAATAATATCGTTATTTGTTTTATCTCCATAATAAAGTGTTATTTTGCTATTAGCATCATAAAAGTTATCATATCTTATATATAATTTATTATTTGTAAAATCAAGTTTAATTTGTTTATAGTTGTTTTTATTATTGTTATCATAAGGCTCCATTAAATACTTTTCTATGTCAGTTGTATTATATTTTGAATAATCATTAATTAAATAAGTATCTACATATGATACTGTATATTGATCATATTGATCCACTAAATATCTATAAGAGTAATTATTTGTAACATTTAATTTTATAAAATCTTTGTTTGAATTTATTTTAGTAAAATCAGTGGTTTTTAAAATGTTAATATCAATATCATTTATGTTTTCTTTAAGCTTTAAAAAATTTGTGTTGTTAAAATTTAATGTACCTAACCAACTATTTTTATAAAACATTTCAAAAAATGAATTTTTAAAATCGTTAAAGTTATATGAATTAGATGGATATAATGAATAGTATAATGATAATTTTCTGTTTGAATCATTGTCAAATAAAACTGAATTAAATTTTACATAGCTATAAGTGTCTAAAAATCTTTTATATAATCTACAAAAAACACAATTTTTCCACAAGATAAACATTGATTTTAATCCTCTATTTAAATTAATTAATTCAAATTCTAATTTTACAAGATCTTCTGCGAACACACCAAAAATATTTTGAATATCAACAGGAGTTAAATTATTCATTTCATTATTTGTATCAATAGTATCAACATTTGATTTTAATAAAGGATAATTTATATATTCCTTGCTATAACATTTTTCATAATTATCATTATTATACAAATCAACAACTTGATTATCAGTATATTTACTATTAATATAACCATTGTTAAAACTTAATTGATAGTTTGGAATTTTATAAAATCTGTTCATAAATAATTTTAATTTAATATAAATATCTTTTACATCAGATAATTTCACTTCATTAAAAATATTTTTAATTTGCTCTTCAGTGATATAATAATTATTTATTAATTTTTCATAAATTGGATTTTTAATTGAAATTTGTCCTAAAACTTCTTCTAATAAAGTATTAATATTTTCTTTCCACTCGTTTATTAAGTTAGTTTCTTCATTATTTATATTTAAATTTGGTTCATTATTATCTCCAATATTTGTTTTCTTCCAAAAAACATAATTAGTACTTGTTGAATAAATAATTTTTAGTATAACTAAAACTAATAATTCATTATAACCAAGAATATTGTTTTTATAATCATTAAAGTTAAAAAAGTTTGTTAAACAATATTGATTTGCTACATCAATATCATATGATTCATTTGTAGAATTTGCATTATCATATAAATTTAAAAATTCAAAATATCTTTCTGTTTCAGTTTTATATATAATATTTGAACTATCATCTAATTCAGTTGGAAAAGCAAAATCAAAATAATTTAAATTTTTAGCAGAAAAATTCTTTACAAAAAACAAATTAAAAATTCTATTTTTTAAAACAGAATGTAATTGTTTGTAGTCACTCTTAATAGTTATTAGTTTATTTAATAAGTTAATATCATCAGTTTTACTAATCCAATCAATCCAAAATTGTTCAAAAAAAGTTGAATTAACTCTTAAAATACTAATTATTGATGTAATGTCATTATCTTTAATTTGATAATAAGTAACATTTTTATTCAAGTTTGACAAATTAATATACTCGGGTAGTAACTCCGGTTGTAATAATAAAGAATCAATTAATTCCAAAGTTTTTTCAAACGATGATAATTTAAATAAAGATTCTGGTACCACATACCAGTTACCATTTAATTGTAATACCAAACAATATGAATTCATAAATGTAACAGACATTTGGTTAATGTTATAACCATTGTCTAACACACTTTGAGAAGTAGTTTTTTTAACAATATCAAAATATGGTATTTCTATTTTAAAGTGTTGATTATATAATAAATCACCATTATTTTCAATAACCTTCGACGACTCTTTATTGAAGTGTAAACTTCCTAAATTTCTTTCGTTTTGGCATAATGAAAAATTAGTGTGCTGTCTATATACAGTCTTAAAAAAAGTAATTTCTGGATTTCCAATAATTGGGGAATCTTGGATACCAGTTGTTACTAATTGAATTAATCCTCCAGTCATTATTAGTTCAAAATAGAAAATATTCTTTAATTATATTTAATATAATTTTTATTAAATATATATTATTATAATAATGAATAATTATTTTTTAAAAATAATCTTATTAGAAGGCTGTAGATATTCAATCGCTGCAAATGAGCTTGTTACTGTTCATAAAATTCCCTGTCAAACAACTTGGATTACTCAATCAGATAAAGAACTATTTAAAAACGATAAGATACAAACTTTTCCTCAAATATATCTTAACAAATTTGGATCCAAAGGAAATTTATTATTAGGAGGTCATGATAATTTAAAAGAATTTATTGATATTTTTAAAGGAGCCAAATTATCTGATTCAAATATAAATGAATTTATAAATAAATCAAAGTGGTCGAAGAAGTCAACTTTAAGATTAATACAATTAATTAATAATATTAATTAGAATTTAATACAACTTTACCATTCTTAAAAACACCAACAGCTTTAGAATTTTCATCATATACTATTCCCTTTTCCTTAGCTTCGTAATAATATTGTTTACCATTTATTTCGATTCTATCTAATAAATCTTCTTCCTCTTCAATATTATTTGGTTTTTCTGCATCTTCTTCTGAAACATGATTAAGTTCTTTGGATTTTAAATATTTGGTTTTAATTTTATCAAAATCTAAATCCTCTCCATTGCAAATCGCTATTAGCAAGCGAATTTTTTCTTCTGTAACATTTTGTTGATACTCTTGTTTAATTTTTTTTAGTTGTTGTTGAATCTTACCGTCTAGTTCGGTAATTGAATCAACGAAAACACTATGTATCCCCTTTAATTCTTTAAGTTTTCTCATTAAATATTAGGTCCCTATAAGAATGAACTATTATTTCAATTTTTTGCTAATAAATTGAAATAGTAAACAATTTTTTGCTAATAAATTGAAATAGTAAACAATTTTTTGCTAATAAATTGAAATAAATAATAAAATGAAATAATTAATAAATTAAAATAGTTAACATTTTTTATTTAAAATAAATAGATAACCATTTTCTATAAAACACTACTTTATTAATTTAGGTTTTGAGAATGAATCCAACAATACTTTTCTTTCTCGTAATCCATACTCATGTAATCTGCATTTCTTTGGCAATGTATACACTTCTCTTTTATTTTGACAGGTATCAAAATTTTTTTGTATGTTCCTATGTTTACAGGATTCTTGTTTATCATACATTCCAAAATCTGAATCTTTCTTTCTATTTGATCCCGATCTAATGCAACTGATGGTATGTGCTCGTTTGTTATCTGATCGATCATCGATTGGATTTCCGAAATCATGGTATTTTTTTCTAACGACATTATTGTTATTCCTTAAACTTGTTTTATGATTATTATTCAATTTTTCTTTATATTCAATAACATCATTTTCATCAATAATATCATTTTGATCAATAATAGTATCTGAACTATGATTTATAACAACTTTATTATTTATATGTTGACTCATTTTTTTATTATGTTCGTTAATAAGTTGGTCAATATCATTGTTTAAATGGTCGAGGTCAATTTTTGAATTATTTGTTGGTGTTGTTTTTGCGGTATCTTGATTATTGCTAATAATTTTTGACTGGTCAATAATTATTCTTTTACGCCAATAATCTTGCAAGTAATTATCAACATCACAACATTTTATTCCCTCAATCATATATCTATTAATATTCTAATTAATTAAAATAATAATAGTTATCTTCAATTTTTATATTTATTTGAATATATAAAATTATATCCCTGACAATTTTTTATATTTATTTGTTTATTTGTTTATTTGTTTATTTGTACATATAAATTAAAAATTATAAAATAAATTTTGTTTTATTTCATTCCGTAACCAGAAACTAATACAGCTAAAACTACTATGCTCACACTAATTATAATATAATTTCTTCTGGCACGAGCTTCAATTGCTGGTTTAGCATAATTGCTAAAGATGAATTTTTTAATTGTTTCTTTACTTGATTCATTTTCATTTGGAACTAAAAATGGTTTAAGTTTGTAATTAAAATATCCAACAATAATACTTGTTTTTTCATCAGATGTTGATTTATATAAATGATCGTAAATATCAATCCAATTCATATTCATCTTATTCTTTTGAAATTCACTCAATATTAATTCACCATATTTTTTAATATCACGTGTAAATGGAATACCCAAATAGAAATCGCTTTCTGATAATTTATTTGGTAACTCAATATCTAATTTTGGACAAACCTTTGATTTAACAAGGTTTACATTTAATTTATATTCAGCCAAATGATTAATTAAACTTTTAACAATTTCATTAGCTTTTGTTTTATTTAATATTTTCATATGAATATCATCCACATAAACAGACATAACAAAGTCTTCATTGTTTTTAAAATTATATTTATTAAACCATCTAAACAATATTTCTTCTAATGCAAGGGTAAAAACTAAATTAGAACTTGGTAATCCAGTTGAAATACCCTTAGAAATACTAATTAAATTACCATTGTAATAAAGCTCTCTATTTTTCATAATTGTCATATATTGATCTACTAATTCTTTTGCCTTATCTTTATTTGATTTTCTTGTTAAATTATTTAACAATAATTCTTCCAATACATTCCATTCTAACGAATCAAATGCTTTGGCAATATCGAGTAAGACAACAGAATCTGTAGTATTCGTGTTTGCAATTGCTGTTTCAATAATTGAACCATTAAATGCTTTTACCAAATTAGCTTTGTAAATATTTTTATCTGGTAAATTTGTTCCACAACTATTAATAACATCAACGCACCATAATCTATCTAAGATTTTAACCGCATTATGATGATTAACCAAATATCTAAAGTTTTCTGGTTTTGTTACATCACCAGATTTATATTTGGGAAATACAGTACATCTGGCAATATCAGCCATAAGATTTTTTCTTGTTAATCCATCTGAAACCTTGAAATTATAAACTTGTCCAATTTCATCATTTGTTACAGATTTAACAACCAAATTAACTTCTTTTTCTAAGCCAACATTTTGATAAACACGAAATCCAATTTCGCGAATCTTTGAAAGATTTTCTTTGACTTGCTTTTTAAATTCTTTTTTGTCTTTGGCATCAATTGTAATACCATCGACTTCTGACTCTTCTGATTCATTTTTGTTTGAATCTTCTGGTTTAGTCTCAGTTTCATTAACACCAATAAATAGTTCAGTTGTATTATCATCATCCTTATCAATATTTTCATAATCTTCTTCCAAAATAATTTGTTCAGATACAACTGGTTCATTATCTTGTTCAGTAACTTGAAAAATAAGATCAGGAACAGTTTCATCAGGTTCAGCAACAACGGGTTCATGTGCTTTTTCTTCAGTTTTATTATCAACTACTGATTCAGCTACAACTTGTTCGGTAGTTTGACTGTCAACAACTTGTTCATGTGCTTTTTCTTCAGTTTGATTATCAACTACTGATTCAGCTACTACTTGTTCAGTAGTTTGACTGTCAACAACTGGTTCTGTAATAACCGGTGGATTGACTTGATCAGCGCCTCCCTCACAATCTTCTACTTTAGTAACCGAGGCATTACCAATGATTTCATGATTGATCAATGCCTGAATTAATGAATATTTGTTTTCAGTTTTTGGTTGAGATTCTTGTGAGATTGATGATTGTGAGTCGCATGATTTTGGATTATTCCAAAGTGTATGTAAGTATTCTACTACTACTTGATCCGAAGCTTCTAATTTTATAGACATTATTTAATAAATGAAATTAAACGATAAGCCATAGGACTATCAATTTTTTTAATAATTACAATTCTTATAATGGACAGGAAAGGCAACTACATCTTTAATACTTTCCATTCCAGTATACATCATACACATTCGATCTAATCCTAATCCGAAACCACCGTGTGCTACAGTACCAAATCGTCTTAGATCCAAATAAAATTGTAAGGGTTCTGGATTTACTCCTTTTTTCTCCATGATTTTTAACATTTTTTCTAAAGAATCTTCACGCATTGATCCGCCAATTAATTCACCAACTTTATATGGCATCAATAGATCAAAGTTTTCACATGTTACACCATCATCACATTGTTTCATGTAAAAACTTTTAATTGAAATAGGCCAATGTGAAACAAAGACTGGACCACCAAAGTATTCAGTTAAATAGTTTTCAAATTCAGAACACAAATCTTCGCCATAAATTACCGGTTTTGATAAATTACTTGCTTTTTGTAAAATTTCAATTGCTTCTGTATATTTTACTCGATGAAATTTTGCACCCACAATAGTTTTAATTCTTTCCATCAAACCTTTGCTAACAAATTTACCCAGATTATTAATGTCTTCTTCGCAATTATCTAGTAAAAATTGGCCCACATATTTAATATAATCTTCGCCAACTTGCATTAACTCATCCAAAGTAATAAAAACATCTTCTATTTCTAAATGTTCAAATTCACTCAAGTGTTTATTAGTTGATGAATGCTCACTCCTAAAACTTTTGTTAGTTGTATAAACTGAACCAAGTGAACATGCAAGCGCTTCCAATTGTAATTGTGAACTAACTGTTAGATATGCAGGCTTGCCAAAATGATCATCTGACCAAGAGTGTTTGTCTGTATTAGTTGGCTTTGTGGGATTACTTGTATCTTTTTGTTTAGGTAATTTGGAATGGTCTGAAATATCATGTTCTGTAATTTGAAAAACACCAGCACCACCCTCGCATTCATTAATTGTAACAATATTTGGATTAATATGTAAGTAATTTCGTTCCATGAAAAATTTATTGGTTGCTTGTGAAATAGATGACTTAATCCTAAAAATACTTCCAAAAGATGAAGTTCTAGTTCGAAGATGAGCATAAGATCTTAAATAATCAAAGGGCATTTTTCCTTTAGCTAATGGATAATCATCATGTGTTGTTATTCCAACCTTACTAATAGTTTTTACTTGAATTTCAAAGGGCTGACCTTGAGCTGGAGATTTAACTAAAGTTCCGGTTGCTGTAATACTACAACCAGTGTTAATCAATGCAACTTCTGGAATTGATGTGTTTGCAATAAGTTGAATACCAGTAGCATTAGAACCATCATTTAATTTAATAAATGCAAAATCTTTTTGATTTCTAACGGTCAAAATCCAGCCACTAACAGTTACTTCAGTATCAAGTAATGTTTCATATTTGTTTGATAGTTCTTTAATTTTCATTAAATTAATGTTTATATAGTAAATCTTATTATTATTCAATTTTTATACTTTCGTACTTTTAAATATAAATATCATACATTTTCTGCTTTTAAAATAAAATTTCTTTTACTCAGAATCGTTTTCTTCATCATCTTCAATTCCAAAACTTTTTCATTATGATCAATAATTAATTTTTGTGTTTTTGATGTTAATTTTTTATTTTTGTCTATTATTTGTTTAATTTTATCTAATTTTAATTTTATATAAATTGTATTATTATTATATTTCTCCATTGAATTTATATTTATTTGTTTTGGATATGTATTTACATCTGAATCGTTATATAACATAATTAGTAATTTAGTATATATTTAATTAGATAAAAAATTCAATTTTTAATTATTTAACACCCAATCCCAATCCAATTTCATTTCTTTATCTAATAAGGTTTAAAATTACAATTTTAATATCCAAAAATATAAATTATTTTCCACTTTTTGTTTGGGCCATATTTTTTTTTACAAAAACTGGAGCGTTCTTTGCAGAAAATAAAATTGAAATTTTGTTTATAATATAATATTAATATTAAAATAATGGACTCAATATATGTTTATATGGGACACAGTAAATTAGGAAATACCAAAATTATTTCATCTAGTATCACCAAGGAACAACTTGAGTCTACAAATATAGATGATAAAGTTACTCTATTACGAGAGTATACGCATACAAAAATACCAGATAATATAAGGCTAATAACTTTATATAATCAAAATCAAACAACAAATACAAATACTACGCGCCTTTTACACTGGGCAATTAAAAACATTGGTTCGGAAAAGTTTAAAGCTCATATTAATAATTTATTTGATTATTCAACCGTTACTTAAAAGTTGATATTTCTTAACATAAAGTCATTTTATGCAACTTTTTTTAAAGGGCAAGAACGGGTTAGAGCCCTATTTTTATATATGTTTATTGACGCATTTATATCTCTATCCATTACTATATTACAATTTTCACAAATAAATAATTTGGAACTTTTTAAATTATCAT
>JACCEA011629236.1_pt1 | contig 26991 bp, 34 predicted proteins | sample 7449851 | NCBI WGS metagenome assembly JACCEA01 (sample SAMN15323453, study PRJNA562643) | freshwater metagenome | isolation source: river surface water | place: USA:Blue River Watershed | collected 2017-08-18
ACAAGTATCCACGAGATCAAGCGTCATGGACTTGGCCCGGAGGGCGGGGATCTCCCCCACCACCGCCCGGCTGTACCTCCGAGGCGTCCCGGTGAGCCTCCAGACCCTGGAGGCCATCCACGCGGCCCCACCGCCCCCTCAGGAGCGGGCGGAGGATGTGAGGGCCGCCTTGGCCTCCCTGGGCCCGGCGGAGGGGGCATCCCGGGCCCGGGTGTCCCTGTCCACCGTCCTCCGCTTCCAAGCCGGCCTCCCGGTCCGGGACGTGACTCTCCGGAAGCTTGTGGAGGCCCTGTGCTCCTGAGCCATGTTCCGAACGGGACTGGGGCGGGGGGCCGTGTAGCGGCGGGATCGATCCACCCCTGGGAGATCTCTTGGGACACCCTTGTATCGATTCTCACAGGCCCTCCGGTGGTGGCGGAGGACAAATTCAGGGTTCCCCTATGGTCCCCCAGCGAGAGGGATCCCGCCGCCACCGATGGATCGGATCGATGGGTGATCCAAAACCACCTCGCGGTCCTGGACGTCGACGATTCTCCGATGTCGATGCTCTCCACCGTTCTGGGGAGGATCCAGGCCCTGGGCCTTGAAGCAGTGTTCCACTCGAGCCACGGATCGGCGGATGTCTATCCCAAAGGGAGAACGAAATTCCGCGTGGTGATCCCCCTCGCTGCTCCGGTCCCGGCCCGTCTCTGGCCCGGCGCTTGGAAAAAGGTATTTTCCGCGATCACCCCAGAGGGGGATGGCCAGTGCAAGAACGTGGGGCGGAATTACTTTCTCCCTTCATGTCCCCCGAACGCCCCGGAGGGAAGCGTGTGGAGCTTTCACATTCCAGGGAAGGCCCTGGATCTCGGAGCTCTCCCGGAACCGTCGATCCTCCCCCTCCCGACAAGGAAAGTCACCCGTGAGGAGCTGATCGATCTCTCCAAGGCTTGGAAGCGATCCAAGGATCGCAAAACGAAGCTCCGAGGCCAGGCCCTGGGCCTTGTCACGAAGGGCGAGCCCTACGCCGATCATGGCTCCAGGGACGTCACAACATGGGATCTCATATCGGGGATCGTCCAGGCGATCCCGGACGGGGAGCATAAGTCAATCTCGGAGCACTTCACTCCATCCCTGAGCCTTATGGGCCCGGATGCCCCCACGGTGGAGAACATCCGAGACAAGGCAGCCAGAGCCCACCGATTCCTGGAGGAGGCCGCCGCCCCGGCGCCGATCGTTCGCTCGAATGAGACGCACTTGCTTGTGTCCTCCGTGGGGTCCGCCTATTACCTAAAGAAGAATGGGGATTGGCTTGGCCCCTACCAAGGGGATGCGGTGGATCCCGCCATCACAAGGCACTTGGCGGACGTGGAGGGCGTCCAAGTGTTCCGCGCCAAGGAGGATGGATCGCGGTACCGCCGACCCCGTCAAGAGATCCTGGAGGAATGCGGAGACACGATCCGAGAGCATGTGTTCTCCATGGGAGGGACGAAAACCACATGGGAGGAGAAAACCGGGACCCTCACCGAAGCGTGCGCCACCCTCCGCCCCATTCGTGCGGAGTATTCCCCGATCGTCGACGATTTCCTAAGGACCCTCTCCCCTCAGAGGTACCGCCAGATCCTCACATGGATGGCGGTGGCGACGAACACCGCCGAACCCCTGGCGGCCCTCACCCTGATCGGAAAACGTGGATCAGGTAAGAGCCTCCTGGCCAACGGGATGGCCCGGCTTTGGAGTGAGACGGGCCCCTGCCCCGCCAAGGAGGCTTTTGCCGATTGGAACGCGGACATCCTGCGATGCCCCCTTGTGTTTGCGGATGAATACCTCCCGGGAGATCGGAAGGTCATGACGGGACGGCTCCGGGAATTTGTCCAAGCGCGCACCCATGCGATCCGGAGAAAGTACCTCCCCGGAGCCACGGCCCGGGGTTGCGCTCGATTGGTGATCGCTGCTAACTCCATCGAGATCCTTGCATTCGACGAACACCTGAGCCGTGAAGATCTCTTGGCCGTTGCGGAGAGGTTCTTTATCGTCCGGGTGGATGACGAAGCGATCCGCCAATGGCACGCGAGGAACCCCGGAGCGGCGGCGGAGATGGATCAAGGTGAGGCCATCGCCAGGCATGCCCTATGGTTAAGGGATAACCTATACCTCAAGAGGGAGTGCCGATTCTGGATCGCTGGCGACGATCAGGAGGTGGACGCTATGGCCGTTCGTGGCGGCCTCCGTGCGGATCTCTGTCGCTGGATCGTGGAGTGGCTCCGATCACCGGGACGCCTCTCCCAGGTCCCCGGCTCCTCAGGTGTGCGGAGCCAGTGCACCCCCGTCGGTGAGATCCTGATCTCCCTCTCGGAGATCCATGGTTCTTGGAACGTTTACGTGGACACCCCACGGCCCACCGTGTCCGCCCTCCGCCAGGCCCTTTTGGTGATCGCACCCAAGGCCCTTAAGTATTACTCCGGAGAGAGAGGGAATTGGCTCCAGATCGATCCAAAGCTCCTCACGATCTGGCTAGACGCCACAGGGTGGGATGATTGCACCGTGGGGGATCTGATCCAGAAATGGGAATCCCAACAGAAAATGCGGATCGATCGTCGACTCTCGAATTAACCTTGACTCCTCTGTCATAGGGATTACCCTAGGTCCATGGACATCAAATCATTGATCGGGACGTATTTCCAAACCTCCTCACGGTACCGGATCGTCGCTCGCCTGCCTCCGGGCCTCACTGGGATCCAGGCTATGGAGCAAGTGGATCCAGACACGGCAAATCAGATCCGGAAACGGATCGAAAAAATGACAACGGATGGTTTTCTCCGGATGTATGCGACGAACATGGAGGATCTCCATTTGTGTCTTACCCCGGAGGAATTTGCGGAATATAAGAAACTTGGCGGTGGAGTCTACCTTTAACCTTGACACCACGAGCAAAGGGTTTAAGGTATTCCCCATGAAAGTTTGGATCGACATCGAAACGACGGGCCTGGATCCCCATGAGGACCTCCTTCTGGAGGTGGGGGTAATCACCACCACCGATCGGGGGGAGAGGCTTTGGAGTGCCTCTTACTTGATCAGGCATGATCTGATCCCCCATAATCAGATCTCAGATCTGATCTGGAAAATGCACGGGACGGATGGGGGTTGTCTACTCTTCTCCGGCACCTCCGGGTGTTCCTCCCGAGGCCTTTACTTGGAGGAGGTGGAGAAACAGATCATCACCGATCTCTTCTCCGCTACTGCGATCGGATCGATCGGCCCCATGTGCGGGGCCTCCGTGCACTTCGATCGCGCTTGGCTTGCGGTGCACATGCCAAACCTTCACAAGCTGTTCAGCCATCGGAACATCGATGTCTCATCCTTCATCGAATCAGCCAAAGGGTGGGGGATCGAAGTCCCGCAAAAGAAACGGAACCTCCACCGGGCCCTCCCGGATCTGGCGGATTCGATCGAAATCTGGAATTGGTTCCGTAACCGGATAGGTGCACCGTGACTACGACAAGGGAAGCGAAAAGCAAATCGTCGATCTATTTCTTCGATCCGGAACAGCTCACTCGAGTGACGGATCAGGACCACGAACTCTGGGATCCCAGGGTGGAAGAGGGGCCGGATCCGGCCTTGGTGGATTCCGTCCTCAAGTTCGGGATCCGCCGCCCGATCGTCGTTTCCCAACAGGGGGATCTCCTTTTGGTGGCGGACGGTCGGCGGAGGCATCGCGCGGCCATGGAGGCCAAGCGTCGCCAGGTGGAGGCGGGGGAGGAGGTGACGATCCGGATCCCTTGCATCTATTCCAAGATCCGGGCCGGCTCTGAGATGATCCTCCAGAACGAACACCACAAGGAGGAGTCCATCCTTCAAAAGGCCCGAAAGGCGCAACGGGCCATGGCACTGGGCCAGAGCCTCCCCGAGGTGGCGGCCCTGTTCGGCAGAGATCAGAAGACGATCAAGAATTGGCTCGCGATCCTCCAGGCCCCGCCGGAGGAGATCAAGGCCATCGAACAAGGAGAACAAGCGGCCTCGGAGGCCCTCCCTCAGAAGAAGCGGATCCGGGAAGGTGTCCGGGCCCCGAGCAACGCAATCCCGAAAGCGGCCCAACGGGCGGCCCTCGCCTCCCTCACGGAGGTGGAGAAACCGACGACAAATCACCAATTGGCGGCGGCCATTCTTTCTTACCTACTGGGAGAAAAGGGGATCGCCACCCTTCGGCCCTGGGGATTGGAGGACGCTTTCAAGTGATCATCCCGTGGCCTAATTCGCAGCCGCCGCCCGGATCCCTCCGGTGGCGGATGATCTGGGGGCTTGTCGTGGCTCCGTTGCCTCCTAGCAACCCACCACCGCCTCCGCCCTTCTCCTGTTCCGATTTCGAGGTGAAACCCAAATGAACGATTCCTCCGACGTGGAACCACCCGTTTGGCATTGCCGTTGCGCACTGATCCCCGCCCCGGGAAAGCACTGGATCGATGTGCCAAAAGAGGAGGCCGAAAAGCTAAAGGCCCTCTGGCTCCACAAGTGGCCGGCGGTTAAGGTACCGCCTCCGCCCTTCTCCTGTTCCGATTTCGAGGTGAAACCCAAATGAACGATTTCTCCGTGTTCTCCGCCCTCCCAATCTCAGATTGCACTTGTGGTGTGCGGATCAAACCCTCTGCCTCTGTGCACACCCCGGGAGAGTCCGCCCCCTACCATCGGACGGACTGCACCTTCCGAAAGGCTTACGACAAATGGCACAAGGCACAGACCGCTCTATACCTCCGGATCAAGGAGAGAATGGTTCCGGTAATCCTCGAAACGTGGTAACGGAGGAAATGTTCAGCGTCTCCCAGGTTAACGATTTCGATCTGTGTCAAAGGAAATGGGCCGGGCGATCCATCGAACGCATCAAGGGGCCGCCCTCCCCATCCGCCGCCCTGGGATCCGGGGTGCACAAGGAAATCGAACGGTTCCTCCGAAAGGAGGTGATCGGCCTGGATCTCCGCACTCGAGAGGGAGAGATCGCTCTAGCAGGTGCGCACCACTGGCCCGATCGGGAGACGCTCCGCCCGGAGTGGATAGAGAAACACTTCACGGTCGACCTTCACGGCTTCCCATTTCAGGGCTATATAGACATATGGATTCCGGGGAGCGTGACGGACCATAAAACGTGCTCCTCCTTCAATTGGGCGAAAACCCCAACGGAGCTCACCCGCAACGATCCCCAGAGCGCGATCTATTCCCTTTGGGATCAAACACAGACCCTTCAAGATTTCACGGAGCTACGGTGGATCTATTATCGCACCCGGGCCCCGTATAAATCGATCCTCCAGGCCGCCACCATCACCCGTGCGGATATGAACCCCACCCTTGATCGGGTGGCCAAGTCCGCCGAACGCATGACGGAGATCAAAAACAAGGGCCTCCGCATGCTTGACCTTCCGCCCTCCCCCGCCGCTTGCATGGCCTACGGTGGGTGTCCCTACCTCACGATCTGTAATCTAACCCCTAACGAACAAATCGAGGCTTTCATGTCTGATCCTGATTATCTCGCAAAACTGGCCGCTCAGGTGAACGGCTCCGCACCCCAGGCCGCCGCTCCGGCCCAGGCCGCCCCGGCCCTTCCGCCCGGGTGGAGCCTCCTCACGAACGGGACGGAACAGAAATATAACCCCCCCGGAGTCCCGGTCCCTCCCGGGTGGTGGGATGTCGCCAACCCACCGGCGCCTCCGGCCCAGGAGGAGGCCCCCAAGGCCAAGCGGGGCCGGCCCACCAAGGCGGAGGCCGCCGCACGGGCCCAGGGCCAGGCCGCTCCGGACACGGTCCAGGGCCTGGACGGGATCGGATGCATGGCGGAGGGGATCCGCCTGTTCGCCGATGGCTTGGAGAGGTTCTTGCGTGGCGAATGAGGATTCCTTGTGTGAGTGCGGACACAACACCGCCTATCACTATCGGGAGGTCGGCCACTGCTTGTCTGTGGGTTGCCCATGTGTGGAGTTTTCCGCCAAGGCGCAACCCATCGGGGCGGACTCTCCCGGGGTGAAGTACGATCAGGGAAAAGCGGCCTTCTCCCTCCTCCCCTGGGATGCTGTGCGAGAGGTGGCCCACGTGTTCACCAAGGGTGCGGAGAAGTACGCCCCGAGGAATTGGGAAAAGGGTTTGACCTATTCCCGGATCTTCTCCTCCACGCAAAGGCACCTCACCTCCTGGTTTCAGGATCGCCAGACCCTGGACCCGGACGGTACCGGCCTACGCCAGATCGCACAAGCGGCCTGGGGATGTCTTGTGCTCCTTGCCTTTGAGCTCCGAGGCCGCACCGATCTGGACGATCGCCCGGGGCAATGAACGCACCGCAACAGACCGCCGATCTCTGGAGGATCCTCTCTCTCCCCCGCCGCACTTGGGGGGAGGGGGAGGCCCTCGCCTTGGCGGACGCAATGACGGAGATCCTCCGCACTCCTACCGGGACGATGAAGCTCCGCCCCCTTCAAGCCATCGCGCTGTATGAGGCGGGGCGTGTGGGGGGTGCGTTCGTCCCGATCACCGTGTCCGCCGGTAAGACCCTGATCAGTCTCCTGGCTCCCACGGTGCTCAATAGCCAAAGACCGCTATTGATCGTCCCGGCCAAGCTTGTGGAGAAAACCAAAAGGGAGTGGAGGACCCTCTCTCACCATTGGCAGATCCGATCGCACCTTCGGATCGTCTCCTATGAGATCATCCCCCGTGTTCAGAGTGCCAAGCTCCTGGAGGATTACCGCCCCGATCTGATCGTGTGCGATGAATCCCATAAGCTCAAGTCTCCGAGAACCGGAACCGTTCGGCGGATCCGTCATTACCTGGAGCACTTGAATCCGGCGGCCAAGCTGATCGCAATGACAGGGACCACCACCAAGCGATCGATCCTGGATTACGCGCACATTCTGAAATGGAGCCTCAAAGGTGGGGCCCCGGTCCCTCTCCATTTCTCTGATCTTGAAGCTTGGTCCCTTGCCTTGGATGAGAGGAGCGGTCCCCAGAGCGAAGATCCCGAGGCGGGTGCTTTGGTGCACCTTGCAACCCTGGAGGAGCTCTCTCAGGGGATCTCGGGGATCCGCCAGGCTTACCGCCGCCGACTCACGGAAACCGTGGGAGTGGTGACGAGCAAAGAAGCGAGCGTCCCGATCCCGATCATCGTGGATCGGATCTCCCCGGACGTGCCCCCTCTTGTGGCGGATGCGCTCCGCCAGGTCCGATCCAGTATGCAAACCCCGGACGGCCAAGAGTTTGCGGATGTGATCTCCATGTGGCGTCACTGTAGAGAGCTTGCTCTGGGGTTCTGCTATGTATGGGATCCCCCGCCTCCTAAGGCCTGGAGAGAGGCCCGGAAAGTTTGGGCCGCTTGGAGCCGTTGGATCATTGATTCCGCCCGGCGGGTGAGGGTGGACACGGAGCTCCAGGCTGTTCAGGCAGTGGACCACGGACACTTTCCCGAGGCCCTGGCGGCCCTTGAAATGTGGCGTGCGATCCGGCCTACGTTCACCCCTTGCACCGTGCCGATCTGGATCGACGATTTCGTAATCACCGCAATCCTGGAGGAGGTGGAGCAGCATCCCACCCTCATTTGGACGGAACATGAGGCCTTTGCCGTGCGGCTCTCCACCGCCTCGGGGTGGCCTTTCTATTCCTCCAAGGGCCTGGACAGGAAGGGCCGGAACATCCTGGACCATCATCCCCGCCAGGGCCCTGCGATCTGCTCCATTCGTTCGATCGGAGAAGGCTTTAACCTACAGACCTTCCATCGAAACCTGTTCACGTCGATCCCGACGAACGGCCCCCAGTGGGAGCAGACCCTAGGCCGTACCCATCGCACGGGCCAGGAGTCCGATCAGATCGACGTAACATGTGTTCTTACATGCCCCGAACATGATCGCGCACTTGTCCAGTCGATCCGGGATGCGCGGTATATCCAATCCACCACGGGCCAAGAACAGAAGATCTTGATTGCTGATTTCTCTTTTCCTATTGACACGGATTAGGGATCGGTTATTGTCCGCATAGGCCTAAGCGGAAAGTAAAGCCTAAGCGCTTAGATGTTGCGGGCCTCATTCCGGGATCCCTAGGCCGCCCATGTGTTCTGTAACAGAAAGGTAATGTATGTCATTAAATGACCCGCTCGATTTGTCCTCCGCCTCCCCCGCCTCGGAAGGCTCGCGCCTCCCCCAGGGCCGCTACGATCTGATCGTGGATCGGGTGATCCAAAAGATGACTACCGCCGGCCTGGCGGTGATTATTGAATATCGGACCCTCCGAGGTTCCGATCCGAACACTCCGCCCGGTTCCATGGGTTCCTGCTACATCGGGTTCAAGTATCCCGATTCCGCCAAGGGCCAGATCTTGGCTTTCATCGCAGCCCTTGGAGGCGTCAAGAGCTCCGATGAAGCGGGGATCCTCCAGGTCCGCCCGCACTCCACCGCGATCCTGAAGGCCGCCGTGGGGCCGGGGAATGTCCTGGCGGGGATGGTGGTCCATGCGGAGATCGTGGCGAAGATCTCGCAACAGAGCGGAAAGGTTTTTGGCCTCCATGTGTGGCACCCGATCGCACCAGGAGAGGCCGCTACCCTCGGGGTGCCTCCGCCGTCCCTTCCTGGACTCCTGGCCCGAATCCAGGGAGCTCCACCGCCGGCCCCGTCCGCCCCGGTTCTCCCTCCTGCCTACCCTCCCCAGGGTGCTCCGGCCCCGGCCTACACCCCGAACATGGTACCCCAAGGGGCCCAGGGTGGCCCGGCTCCTGTCTCTGCTAACCTTCCGCCTCTCCCTCCGGGGTGGCGCTACATGAACGGGATCCCCGTCCAGGGCTGATCCTTCGGCCCTTCGGGGCCTCTCCTCCGTCACCCGGGGTGGCATGGTCCAGGCATGGATCGCATGGGTTCGATTCCCAGGCGGAGGACCGATCCTTTCGTCTAATGAATCCGGAGCCGTCCAGGCGGTGGCTCCGGATAGGACTCTCCTAATCGAGGGAGAAATGGTGGACGGGCCACCAAGGATCGCCCTATTCAAGAAAGGTTCTCCATCATGCTCCGCACGCAAGAAAAAATCGCTCAGGATGTCGCCAAAGTGTACTCTGTGATCACCGCGAAGAAGCCGGAGAACGGCAAGGGCCGGGCCGCCATCGTGGCGGAAACCAAGCTCTCCATCGCAGTGGTGGAGGATTCGATCAAGCGGCTCCGGGCGGCGGGCAAGATCGACTTGTACGGCTCCACCAAGGCCGCCGTGTATGTCCGGGCCTAGGATCACCTGGGACACCGAAACACACCTGATCGGCCCCGGACGGATGGCCCCGCCTATTGTGTGCGGGGCCTTTCGTTCGTCCGGGGTGAGCTCTTTGGAGGATCGCCAAGGGAACCGGCGGAGGATGGTCCAGGCCCTGGCGGATGGATCCCTGATCGTAGGCCATAATGTGGCGTATGATTTCCTATGTCTTTCGGCAGGGAATGCCGATCTGATCCCTGCGATCTTCTCTCACTACGATCGGGGCCTTGTCTCCGACACGATGATCCGCCAGCAACTGATCGACATTGCACAAGGCCGCTTTGAGGGGTTCCTCAATACCTCCGCCGGCACGATCAAGATCGGTTATTCCCTGGCGGATCTGGCGTCCCGGCTCCTTGGGGTCACGATGGACAAGGGGGGAGACACTTGGCGCCTCCGGTATGCGGAGCTCGAAGGAGTGCCGATCGAACGCTACCCCGAGGCCGCCCGGCTCTATCCACTCCTGGACGTGGAGGCGACCGATCAGATCTGGGAGTACCAGAACGCTTTCTCTCCTTACTTGGAGGACGAACCTCGGAGAGTGCGCGCATACTTCGCGCTTGGCCTCACCTCCGCATGGGGGATCTGGGCCAATCCTGAGCGGGTGGCGGAGTGGAGGGAGGCGATCGAACAGGAGCGCGAACGGTGCGCCACGATCCTCCGGGCGGCGGGTGTACTCCGCAAGAACGGGAAAAAGGAATCCCGACACATGGCCCGGATCCAGGAGCTGATCGCTGGGGCCTGGCGTGCCTCTGGCCTCCCTGAGGAGGAGCTCTCCAGGACACCCACCGGAGCGATCCAAACGGACGCAGAGGCGTGCGAGAAATACGAACCTTGGGATCCCACGTTGGCGGCGGTGGCACGATTCGGCAAAATGAATACCAAGCTCACGAAGGATCTGCCTTACCTCCTCCGGGGTGTGCAACACACTCGATTTGGTATGGCGGAGTCTGGACGCACCACCTCGAAACAATCTGAGCTTGCGGACGGGACCAAGATGGGCGCGAATATCCAAAACCTGGATCGCCTGGGGTGGTGGGTGTGCTGATCTCTGTATTGGAGAAACAGCCACCCGGATCCCGCCTGATCGGGGTGCGAGAGTGCTTCACCCCTCGGCCTGGATTCCTGTATGTCTCCGCCGATTTCTCCGGCCTGGAACTCTGTACTCTGGCCCAAGTGTGTCTAGACCTGTTCGGGTGGTCCCGCTTGGCGGAGGCCCTGAACGCTGGGGAAGATCCCCACCTCTCCCTCGCATGTGAGATCCTCGGGATCACCTATGAGGAGGGGAAGTCCAGAAAGAAGGCCAAAGATCCGGCGGTGGATCAAGCGAGACAGACCGCCAAGGTAGGGAACTTCGGTTTCCCCGGCGGCCTCGGGGCCGTGGCATTCCAAGCCTTTGCCTGGAGTAACTACCGCGTTCGGGTGACGATCCCCGAGGCCAAAAGGCTAAAGGCCCTTTGGCTCCGTCGTTGGCCGGAGATGTCGCATTTTTTTGATTATGTGAATCAGGCGGTGAATTCCCCGAGCAAGACGATCCGCCAGGTGCGGAGCAATCGTCTCCGGGGCGGCCTCTCGTTCTGTGATGGGTGCAACACACTCTTTCAAGGCCTCGGGGCGGATGCGGCCACCGCCGCGCACTATGCCGTGACGAAAGCTTGTTACGCGATCCCGGACTCTCCGCTTTACGGATCGAAACCGGTTAACTTCGTGCACGATGAAACGATCCTAGAATCCCCGGAGGACCGGGCCCAGGGGGCCGCTAGGGAGCTCTCTCGAGTGATGGTGGAGGAGGCGAAGATATGGTTACCAGGTGTAAAGATAAAAGCAGAACCGACGATTGCGCGGCGGTGGAGCAAACAGGCGGAAAGTCACGAGCTCCTGGACGGCTCGCTCAGTGTTTGGTGCGGGTGAGATTGGATCCCGAGGTGTCGTTTCTGAGCCAGAGGCACTGGGGGCAAACAATCCTCACCTCCGTTCATAGCCTCCCCCGATCCGTCAAGTTTGGGGCAACGGTCCTCGTATTCTTCGATCCCGTGGCCCGGGTGCTTACGTGCACTCCCACCACCCTCAGGATCGGGGAGATCGATTTCCCATGGATCTGATCGCGATCGATCCCGGAAAGAAAACCGCGATTGCCCATTTCATCCATGGTCAATTGGCTAAGGTCCTGTTGACGGATGGAGAGGCCCCGTGTCGGCCCAGTTGGATCCATCAATGGCCTATTTGTCCGATCCTGGTAGAGTGGCCGGAATACCGGAGAGAGGGGGGAGGTAAGAAGTCCACTCCGGAGGATCTGATCACTCTCGCTTATCGCGCTGGCCGGGCCGTGGAGGCGTGCTCAGGCCTGTGCTCCACCGTGATCAAGGTCCCGGTTTCCTCTTGGAAGGGCCAAACCACGAAGGAGATCACCTGGGAACGATCCCTCCGTGCTCTGTCACCCCTGGAGCTCCACCAAGTTCCGGACTCCTGGGATGCTCGGGACGCGGTGGCCTTGGGTCTCTGGGCCCTCAGGCGGATCTCCCTCATACCCTGCACCCTGGCCCTGTGATAACCTCAGGGAATGGCACTCTCCATCACTCTATCCCAAACCGGGATCTCCTCTGTAGCTGATACCCTCCAGGGGGCCAAGGTCGGCGCACCGATCACGGTGGCGATCCCGACGCTATTGGGCGCATCGTACACCCAGGAGCTCCTAGGGAAACCGGCGGGATCGTCCGCCACCATCGGGGCCGGGGCCTCCGCAACGTTCACCCCGGACAAGATCGGATCGTACCGCGGGAGATCCAAGCGCACCCTAGGGGCGTCGGTTGAATCAGCCATTTGGATCGTCCGGGTGCAACGCAACGCACTAGGCCAGGTGGAGGGCCTGGGGGCCGTCTCCCCCGCCCCGGATGAGGCCTCCACGGAGGGAGGGACGGATCCCTACCCCACCCGATGGGAAAAAAATTTGGAGGCTCTTTCGCCTCGGGGTGGAACATTCGCCCCTCCCTTGGTGCTTACCGGAAATAAACAATATGACCTCTCCAGTCTATTCCCGGTGGTCGTATCATTCGCCTCTTCCGGACACGAGAACGGTGCGACCGCCACCCTCCTGATCCGTCCCTACACGGCCCCTACCGTTTCCCTTCCGGTAGAGGCCAATGTCACAGGCCCCGCCTTTGATCCTGCTTATGGCTATCGGATCGAGGTCTCACACTTCGGAGGAGTGTTTCGCACGTTCACATCCACGATGAAATCCCCAGATCTCTCCCCTCCAGAGATCCTTTGGGTTCACGTCATGTATGAGAACGCCAGGAAGGTGGAAATCAAATTTGATAAACCCGCCTACATTGCGGACAAGAACGCCATTTTTTTCAGTGGTGCGGATGTTGAATCGATCATCTCCGGAGACGGGACAGACACGATCGTTCTGTTGACCTCCGCCGCCAATGATCCATCCGTGGATGATCTGACGTTGGACGTCGACTCCATCAAATCCATGTGGGGGGTGTCGATCCGCCCCCAGGTCATGGGCCTCCACTGGAGAATCTCTCCGGACGATCCGACACTGCAAATGACGGGATATAAGGACACCACCGTTACACTGTCCTCCACTGCGTTCGGGATCTGGGCCCTCTCCCCTTATGGGTTGAAGGATCCGAATAACTGGAGCAACGAGTCTCAACCCCCCACATACACCGATCCGGCCATCGATGGAGAGCCGGGGATGGTATTTAACGCGGTCCAAGGAGACGTGACACGATCCTCCTTTGATCTGTCTGCTCTTTTCACCTCCAATTCAGGATCGATTTGGCTCTGCACTTGGCCGGGGCGGTGGGCGGTGGGCGGGACGGGCCTTCCAGCGCACACTTATTCCGGGCTTGTGGAGGCGGGTGGGGCCGTGGGGATCACCTGTGTTTCCCAAGCAGGAGCGGATAATAACGCGGTCGATTTTCTCCATTATTCGGATGCGCTGCCAGGATATTTCAGTCTCTTGGCTCCGGCGGTGCCACGGCAACCGGCTCTATTCCGCATGACGTGGAGCGGCGGATTGAAGCGAGGGAAGGTGGGAGATCGCAACGAAGTCTCCGGGGCATTCGGTGGGTTGCCTTCCTGGTACAATACCCAAACGCTTGGGATCGGAGGGTGGGGGGTATCGGATCGGAGTCAGGATCAGACCTTCGTAGGGATCTTGACGTGCAAGGTTGGCCATACGGATCCGGCCATTCTGGAGGGCGTGAATAGCCATTTCATGCGCCTTCCACATTGCCGCTTTATGCGACCCCAACCCACGATCCCTCCCCGATTCCTGGCCCGTGTAGGTCAAGCATTGGTGATCCCATGGGGGGCAATCATGCTTTACCCCAACGCCCCGGGATCAGCTGATTACACCTGGCTTTCGTTTTCTGTGTCTGGACTCTCAGGTGCCACCACCACTACCAGAGCACTCACCTGGACTCCCGGGGCGGTGGGTGAATACGACGCGGACGTCACGATCAGCATGGGTGGAAAGGTGATCCGGAATTTCTCCATCCATGTTGAGGTCCTCCCAGCGTCCACCTCCGGGAATATCTCTGTGTGTCTGATCGGAGACTCTTGGACAGACGGCGGGGGACTTGGGGAGCTCGTGTGTCTGGAATTGGAGGCCATGGGCCATACCGTAACGATGCTGGGTTCCCGTGGTGGATATGCGGTTACTGCTATCGATGTCGGGACCAATATCCTTACGGTTACGAACCCAGGAATCGTCAACACAGGGGATCCCATCGAGATCTTCGATTCTGCTGGGAAGATCCCCGCTGGGTTGGGCGCCGCGTATACGACCCTGTACGCCGAAAAGATGGATGCTGGACCTACTGCGATCAAGTGCCGCGCCACACCAGGAGGAGCCACGATCGACATCACCAATGACGGGTGGCAAACCTTCTCCGTGAACACCACCACGGGCCTGATTACGTGCACAGGGCATGGGTGGGTCGCGCAACCCAAGGCCTTCTCGCGGTGGCCCATTCTGAGAGTGCGAGCCAATGGCGGGACGATCCCCACCGGATTGACCGCCGGGGTTGACTATTACTTTGAGCAGGTGGACGCAAACAGCGGTTACCTCTGCTCTCTCTATAAGGGGGCCCGGGTGATCCCTTCCACTGTTGGCGCTGGATCATTCCAGATCGGCCCTGCCTATCTCCACGTTCGCACCCCGAAACAGCGGCATGAAGGCCGCGGTGGATGGTCTCTGGATCACTATTTGTCCGCTGTAGGGAATCCAGTGGCGGGCCCTGGCCCGTTCCAAGATCCAGTTACGGATCTTTATTCATGGCCTTATTTCAAGGCCCAGAACCTGGGGGGCGTTGCTCCGGATATCACGATCCACCAATTGGGGATCAATGGGGGTCTGAATTCTGGGGTCTATGGTCGCCAGAGGGAAGAATTCACCCACCACGCCAGATCGACGATCGCACCTCAGATGCAGCGCATGATCTCCTCCATCCTCACCGAAGAGAGCACCACGAAAACGATCGTCGCAATCCCTGCCCTTCCCGGATGTAAGGAGAGCATGTTTGAATTGGACTATGGAGCGACTTATTCCCAATGGGAATGGAGCCAGGCCGCATTTCTTTTGCAAGAAGCCTATCGTCTGGCCTTCCAAAACCGTGAAGCGGAGCGGATCCATGTGGCTTCATTTCAGGTGGTGGACACAGAAACCGAATTCGTCAACTCGGTTCACCCAAGCCATACGAACACGTCCAAACAACTCGCAATGGCTGCGTCCCGAGCCAAGGCCGCACCGTGAGGTGGGGGGGAGCCTGGGGTGGGGCCTGGGGGGCCGTAGATTCCGCCGCGGATTCGTTCACGGTGGAGGTAGTCTCCCCCTCCACAGGGGCGGAGCTTCACCGTTTCGATTCGATCATCCTCACGGTGGATTCCACCGATCCCGTCGACACCTCCAAGATCCAGATCCATGCGGTGGTGCGAGGGGTGGCGGAGCTTGTGAAGGGTTCCGGCGGGTTCCTCCCTCTGTATGCTCGGGAGTCCTCCGAGGCGGAGGATCTGGAGCTCCCCAACGCTCAGAGGTACACCCTCCGCCGGGCCGGCGGGTGGCCCACCGAATGGGCCGGCCTGGAGATTCAGGTATCATCGATTTAGCCTTGACACTTGGATCAAGGTGATCTAGTTTCTGGGCATGGCAAGATTTGACGATTCGCCGGCCAGTGTCGCATGGGAGGCCCTTACGGTGGCCATGCGGCTCCTCCATGCTCTCCCTCTGTCCAAGCTCCAGGATCTCACGGAATCGGATCCTCACCCGGAGAGTGGCCCCTTGGAGGAGGTGGGGATCCAGATCGTGGAGATCATGATTCGGAACCGAAAGCGGAAAACCCGGAAGGTGAACCGCCTTTCGGCCCCCACGGAGAGACGGTGGAGGGGTTGCCCGGAGTGCGGCTCTCCTGAGGGGTGCGGACATCTCGAGAATTGCTCGGAGACTTGACATGCGGATGCACCAAGCGGCTGATCTAGATCAAGTCTCCGCCTCTGTCTCGGGTGCGGCCTCCGGGGATGCCTCCGCCGAAACCCCGGCCTCCGTGTCGACGCTGGCCCTCGCTCGCTCCGTGGAGATCCGATCGGATGAGGATTACCGGATCGCCTCCGGAGCTCTCACACAGATCTTGGAGCGGTTCGATCAGATTGACGCAAAGCGGAAGTCCTGGACAGGGCCGCTAAACAAGGTCCTCCGGGAAATTAACGCCACCTTTCGCCAAGCCCTTGGCCCTCTGGAGGAGGCCGGCGGAGTCCTGAGAGGGAAGTTGGAGGCCTATGCACTCGAGAGGGAACAGGCCCGGGTGAACGCCGCCGTTACAGGTGCGATCATCCCCGCCCCGGCGGAGGCTCCGGGCCTCACGGTGCGGGTGGTGCGTGCCTTCCGGATCAAGGATCCCGATCTTGTGCCACGGCAATTCTGCTCTCCGGATCCCGAGAAGATCCAAGCCCACCTCAATAATGGAGGCCTGGAGGCGATCCGAGGGGTGGAGTTTTTCGACGCCACGGAATCAAGGAGCAAGCGCAAATGATCGCGATCATCTTTTGGCCCTCAGGGCGTGTGACAGCATCGAACGGAGAGGATCCGGGAGAAATCCCCATGCCGGATGGGGAGACGATGCGGGGGGAGGATCGATCCCTCGCACTGGACGCCACCGCGATCACAGTCCGGGTGATGTCCATCCGTCCGATCACCGATCTGGAGATCCTCGGGGCTTTGCTCGGGGCCATGGGAGGATCCCTTGAATAAACGGGAACGATTGCAAAGGGAGATCCGACGATATGCCTTAGCCTGGGAAAGACAGCAATTCGGCCTAGAGGGCGAAACAACTAAGGCAATGCAAGCTTGTCTGGAGATCTTGGAGGAACCCTCCGCCGAAGTGGAGCTTTTGATCAAGCTTGCTCGGGTGGCGGAGGTGATCGATCCAGTCCGGGCGAGATTCGAGGCATATACAGCTAATCGATCTTTTCGGAATGCTGAATTACTGATCTCCCAAGTAAGAAAAATGCTTCAATCCTTGAAGGAATAGAATGAAACGAAATAAAGGTAAGCGTGTGATCCTGGAGTCTCCCTACCTTAAGGGGGATCCTCTGGCGGTGGCGTACGCAAGAGAGGCTCTTCTCCACTCCCTCTCCAAGGGTGAGGCCCCGATCGCCTCTCACCTGCTTTACCCCCAGGCCCTGGGCCCGGACACCACCCCGGAGATCCGATCCCAAGGGATGGGGGCCGGATTCGTGTGGCATCGTGTGGCGGATCGCCAGGTGGTCTATTGCGACCTGGGAATCTCTTGCGGGATGGTGGAGGGGGTCCAACATTTTTGGAAAACCCATATGGGCCTTTTCCGAGGAATGCCCGACCTGATCCGAGATCTCGGGGTGGATACTCTCTACCGCCCTCTACTGGGTGAGGATCTCGAGATTGGTCCAGTGGAGTTTCGGTGGATCCGACCGATCGCTACCCGGGCCTTGCCTCCGCCGACCCCGAAGAATAAGAAAAAGAAATGATCACCGGTCTCTTGATCCTGCTCGTGTCCGTCCTCCTGTTCCTCGGGGTGGTGAAATGATCTCTATTCAGGTGGTGGAGGACTCGTTCACGATCCTCCGAGGCGTGACGGCTCCGGCCTTTGATGTTGTGATCACCGATCCACCGTTCGATCCTCACGTTCACGCGAACCTCTGCTCCGGGACGCTCCTCCGAGAGGCAAAGGCCGCCGGTAAGAGCGGCGGGATCCCAAAGGTGGATCTTCCTTTTGATCCCCTCCAGGAATACGAATGGACGAAAGGCCTCCGGCTGGCGGCCCGGCGGTGGTGTGTGATGTTCTGCTCCGTGGAGGCGTTCGGGGATCTCCGGAGGATCCACGGCCCCGCCTACCGCCGGGGGGCGTTCTGGTATAAACCAAATGCCATGGGCCAATTAACCGCGGACCGTCCGGCGGTGGCGGGTGAGGGGATCGCACTTCTCCACCCTGAGGAGGAACTAGAGGGGGTGGCGTGCCTTCATGAGGGGAAACCACGATGGAACGGCAAGGGCTCCTTTGGCTTTTGGCCATGCAACGGCACCCGCGGAGAGAAGGGGAGACATCCGAATCAAAAGCCTCTGGATCTGTGCCTCAAATTGGTGGCTCTATTCAGCGAACGGGGAGAGACGATCTTCGATCCGTTCGTTGGCTCAGGCCGGATCGGGGAGGCCGCCGCACTCTTGGGCCGCCACTATGTAGGCCTGGAGAAGGATCCCGCCTGGGCCCAGGCCGCCAGGGATCGAATCGGCTCCGTGGTGTTCGGCTCCGTCACGGATGAGGCGGCCCTCTCTCTGTGCTCCGCCAAGAAATCGGAGATCATGGAGTGAGCCTCATAGAATCGGAGAGGGAGCTATCCCGCCGGGCCTTCTATCGGTTCGCCAAGCTTGCATGGGAGCACGCTGGGGAGCCGGAATATCTGGATAATTGGCACGTCAAGCTTTACTGTAATCGCCTGGAGAAGGTTTACCGTAAAGAGATCATGGATCTAGTGGTGAACATCCCGCCGGGGTTTGCCAAATCCATGATCTCCGGGGTGCTCTGGCCCGCTTGGGTATGGGGCCCCGCCTGTGATCCCTCCCACCGGTTCCTTTATGCGTCTTTTGACGATTCCCTCATGTTGCGGGATGCGGAGCGTCTCCAAACCCTCCTCCAGAGCCGGTGGTATATCGAACGGTGGGGGGATCTCCTTCCCTCCGGAGCGCAAGCGATCTCCCAACTGTTCACCAAGTCCCGTGGCCTCCGGTTCTCTACCTCCTTCGGTGGCAAAGGAACCGGGTGGCACTTCGACACGGAGATATTTGACGATCCCCTAAAGCCTCGGGATGCCCATGGAGGGGGATCCGTGTCCGGTAAGGCTATGGATTCAGCGATCCAGACCATCCGCCACACTTTCGCCTCCCGCGCAAGGGCCCCCGGATCCATGCGGAGAGTGCTCGTCATGCAACGGATCCACGAACAGGACCCCAGCGGGTGGGCCATAGGCCAGGACTGGAGCACCCTGATCCTCCCTCAGAGGTACGATCCCGCCAGGGCCGATCCCGAGGATCCCCGCACCACGGAAGGGGAGCTCCTCTTTCCGGCCCGGATGTCGGAGGCCGCCGCTCAGAAACTCGAGAGAGACATGGGCCCCTCCGTGTGGGCCGCCCAGGAGCAACAGAACCCCGAACGGCCTGGGGGGAGAATCTTCGATCCGGAGTGGCTCCGGGCGGCGGTGATCCGTGCCACCCCGGAGCAGGTCCAGGGCCGAAAGGTGCAATCCTATGATCTCACCTTCAAGGGAAAGGACACCTCCGATCATGTCGCTGGGGCCTGGATCGCCTCCACCCATGTGCAACCCTGGGATGGGAAATCATGGCCCGATGGGTTGCAACACTATGTGATCCTTGACGTGTGGGAAGGGATCGCAACGTTCACGCAATCGATCGGACTCATCCGCACCCGCCGCCGGGCTTGGGATGCGGGGGAGATCTTGATCGAAGACAAGGCGAACGGCCCCGCGGCGGAGGATACTCTAAAGGCGGAAATGCCTGGGGTGATCAAATTGGTTAATCCACAGGGTGGGAAAATCGTCCGGGCCCAGGCGGTGGCCCCGCTCCTCATGACGGGCCGGATCCATTTCTTGGAGGCTCCATGGAACCGCTCGACACTTGACACCCTGGGGAAATTTCCGGCGGTGAAAAAGGATGATATAGTGGACGCTATCACACAGGGGATCCTTTACCTCCGAGGTGGGGGATCGTTCGTCGAGAGAATGAACAGGATCCAAAATGCGAATTATTGAAACACTCCGGAAGGTGGCGGATTCCTGGGGAGACATCACCTCCGGCCTGGGGATCTCTGGTCGCGATCGTGGTGCGGGCGGCGGATGGGTTGATGGTGGGATGGGTGTCCTCTCCCTTAACGATCTCGCGACCATGTTTCACGATGATTTCATGGCCCGGATCATCGCCTGTGTGTTCCCAGAGGAGGCCCTCCGCCGTGGGATCCATTTGGATAACCCCGAGGCCTCCGCCATGTTCGATCGGTTGAACCTCCGAGGATCCCTCCAAGAGGGGGCGTCGTGGGGCCGCGCATTCGGCGGTGCGGTGGGTGTGATGTTCCTGGACGGGGATCCGTTAGATATCCCTTTGAGTTCCGCCGGACCGTTCCAGCTCCGCCGGATCGACATTTACGATCGGCGGAATGTCGAGCGGATGGTGGGCCCCGAAACGGTAAACGGCCTGATCCATGCGGAATTTTTCCGGATCTCACCCTCCGCCGGGCGATCGTTCGTGGTCCATCGCGATCGCCTTTTGATTTTTGGTGGTGTCCTCACCGGAAAGAATGAGAGGGAGGCAAATGCAGGGTGGGATCATGCTGCGATCCAACCGGCGGTGGATGCGGTCCGCTCGTTCGGGATGGCCCATACCGGACTCCGAAGCATGTTGGCGGATGCGTCCACTGGGATCCTGAAAATCAAAGGCTATTTCTCCTCCCTCACGGAGAAGGGAGGAAAGGAGGCCATGGCCACCCGAGCGAGCATGGTAGATCTAACCCGCTCCGTGTCCCGCACGATGTTTTTGGATGCGGATGAAGGGGAGGATTTCCAAAAGGTCGCCACCCAATTCTCCGGGGTTCCGGATGCGGTGGATCGATTCGTCAATCTTGTGGCCGCCGCTACACGGATCCCCGTCGCGATCCTCATGGGCCAAGCTCCGGCGGGACTGAACGCCACCGGAGAGACGGATCTCCGCTCGTTTTACGATAGAGTAGAGAGCTACCGCGAATTTGAGATCGAGCCGCACGTAAAGCGGATCCTCTCCCTCACGTTCCCAGGCACGGAGATCTCCTGGCCCTCCCTCTGGCAACCCACCGCCAAGGATGCGGCGGAAACGGACAAGCTCCGAGCCGAACGGGACGTCGCTCTAGTAGGGGCGGAGATCATCACCCGGGAGGAGGCCGCTACGAAGTATGCCTCGGAATTCGGGATCGACATGAACACAAGGATCCCCGGTGGCCCGTCGACGAATCCCTAAGTATGGGCGGGGGGTGCGTGCTCCCCTGGCTCCGGCAATCCGCCTGGCCCTGGCCTATCGGGCCATGGTGGATCGGTGGCTTGCGGCGGCCCTCCGGGAGTTTCGGATCGACGCAAAGACCCCCGGTCGCACTATTACAATCCGCGGTCATGTGATCGATCAAATCCCGGAGTATACAGGGAAGGGAGCCGATCGAACGATCAAAGGCTATCGCCTCCTCGTCCGGACAGAGGCGGGGGATGTTCTGGAAATGGCCTCTCCGGCCGGCTTTCATCCGGATGGAATCGGCAAACCTTATATTGAGGTGAACGTTTCGGAGATCTCCAAAGGAGTGGCGAAGAATCCGGCCCTCTCCAAGGCTTGGAGGGAGTCCTATTCTGTCGGTTCCTGGCAGGATTACCTAAAATCCAATGGGATCTCCGGAGAAGTGTGGCCCAGTGATCCGAGATATGAGGAGCTCTCCCAGGGAAGGGATGCGCTCCGGAGGAGGAAATCCGAGAAACTCGGAAAGGATTCCGGAGAATTTTGGCTCCGATTTCGGCAGGAGAAACCCCCCGCCGTTCCCTCGGATGGTGGGTTCACCTGGATCAAGGAACGGGTGAACCTCCTTCGGGCGGAGATCGACGAATCGATCCCCGAGGGGGAGATCGATCTCTCTCTGGAGAGAGTACAGTCCCACGTGGAAACCGTCGCCAAACGGATCGGCCTCCCCACCGTGGCGCTCCGTCCGATCCTCGGATCGGGTGCGATCGAAGCCTACCGCCGGAAAAACCTCTCCTTGATCCGTTCCTTGGCGGACGATCAGATCGGGGAATTTGAGGAGATCCTCACCAAGGCAGAAATGAACGGTTGGCGGGTGGAGGAGCTCCGGAAGGTTCTGATCGAACGTTTCGAGGTGACGAAATCCAAGGCGGACCTTTTGGCCCGGGATCAGGTCCTGAAACTGAACGGACAGATCACCAAGGATCGCCAGGCCCAGGCGGGGATCACCCATTATATTTGGAGCACCGCCGGAGACGAACGGGTGAGAGGGAACCCTAACGGCAAATGGCCGGAAGGCTCTCATTACGATCTAGAAGGGGAAACGTTCTCCTGGGCCGATCCTCCGGTGATCGACGAACGATCGGGACGGAGGGGTCATCCCGGGGATGACCATCAATGCCGATGCGTTGCGATCCCGGTCCTTAGTGCGCTACCATCGGGAGATGCTCCGGAGGATTGACGGCGGATCGTTGCGTGTGGAGGAGTCCCCTGGCGGAGGTGTGCGAATCTCCGCCACCGCCTCCCGGACGGGTGTGCTCCCCTATCGCCTGGAGGACGGATCGATCCGGATGGAATACCGCCCCCCAGAGGAGGTGTTCGCTCCGGAATCCCTGGCATCCCTCCGAGGGGCCACCGTGACGGAGGACCACCCGCCAGAGTGGATCAGTCCCGCCAATTGGAAAACATACGCGATCGGTCATGTGGGTGATCTGATCTCCGAGGATCCGCCCGGGATGGTGGCGGCCCCGGTGATCGTCCAGGATGCCGGAGCTCTCCCACGGATCGGATCGGAGCTTGTGGAGTGCTCCGCCGGTTATGAGTGCCAATGGGATCCCACCCCGGGAGTCACCCCGGAGGGAGTCCGATACGACGGGATCCAGAGGGGGATCCGGTATAATCACCTCGCACTTGGGAAAGAGGGGTGGGGCCGGGCCGGGAGAAATGTTCGCTTGCGCTTGGATGGCGGAGCAGGTATTTCTCTCCTCATGGCAATCCATCGTGTTGACGGTAAGGATTTCGAGGCGGGATCGCTGGAGCATACCTCCGCCGTTGACGCCACGATCGGCAAGCTCCAAGCAGAACTCGTCCAGGCAAAGGCGGAGGCCACCAAGTTCCGCCAGGATGCGGCGGAGGCCACGGCCAAGATCCCCGCCCGGGTGCGGCTCCTCCTCCAGGCGGAAAAGTTGATCCCGCGTTTCGACGCGACGGATCCCGCGGTGGCGGAATCCCCCGACGATGCGATCATCAAACAGGTTCTCGCGGCCCAGTTGCCAGGCCTGGACACCTCCGCCATGTCGCACGATATGCTCTTGGGGGCTATGCTGACTCTCTCCGCCAAGGCCGCCCCGGCAGAGCCGGATGCGGATGAAATGGCCCCGATGGATGCGGCGGCGGAGCCGGCCAAACTCCCCCCTCCAGCGGCCCAGGATGAGAAGAAAGCTCCGGCTTTCGACTCCGCTACCGCCCCCCGCCAGGCCCGATCGTGGCCGGAACCGCCCGATCAGAGGGTGGACTCCCACATGACGGAGGCCGCCGCTTTGGTGCGCCTCCGTGAACGAAACATCAAGCGAGCTCAGGTGACGAAATGACGATCCCCCAAACTTCGATCTCCATGGATCAGACTCCGGCCCGGGCCGGAAAGATCGCCTATCACTTCGGCGGTGCCGCTCCGACGGTTTCGTCTCGGGTGTGCGGTGATCTCGGGGCCTTGGCGGCCCTCGGGACCCCAGGCCGCATGTTCTGCAAACAGGCGGCGGACGGGGATCAGGTCGCCACCCTCCCCAACGATGCGACGGACATTGCACGCCTCCAGGGTGTTCTCGTTCTGGACACCACGAAAACCCCGGGTGTCGTGGCCCGCTATGAGGACATCTCTCTCCTCCGCACGGGTTACGTACACATGACGTGCGTTGATGCTCTGGCGGTGGGTGACACGGTCCGGATCTCCTACGATGCGGCCACCCCAGGGCAGCCCATGCTTGGGGTGACGAACAGTGCCGTCCCCACGAACGCCCGGATCTCCGTGGTGGAGGGGGCCGGGGCGGGTGCTGTCGGTCTGTTCCACGTCCAGATCGGCTGATCCCACCCCCAAGAACCCTTCAGGAAAGAAAGAATTCCCCCCATGCGCTTCCCTCACCTCCGCTCAACTTCCGCCGTTCTGGCCGGCCTGGGCCTCCTGTCCTCGGAGGACTCTCCCGAGGGTCGCCGCCAGGATGCCAACGAAACCGTTGCATTTTCGCGTTCCTTGGAGCACGTCAAGGCCCAGATCCTGGACGCTGAATTCCCCGATCTCCGGGCCCGGGACTTCATCCCGCCGGAAACGGACATCGATCCCAATGCGGACTTTTTCACCTGGCGACAGTACACCAAGGAAGGTGTCGCCAAGATCGTGGCGAACTATGCCACCGACATCCCGATGATCGATGAATTCGGGGAGGAGGTCACCTCTCCGATCCGCTCCGTGGCGGCGGGATTCCAATACAGCACGCAAGATCTCCGCCGTAGCCGCAAGTTGGGGTACCAACTGGAGAGCCGGCGGGGGATCGGGGCCCGTGAGGCGGCGGAGCGCCTGATCGATCGCATCCTGGCCCTCGGGGATGCCACCCGGAATCTCCCGGGATTCCTGAACGCCTCGGGGATCCCCAGCGTGACGGGCCTAAATACCAATTGGGGCTCCACCGCCACGGCGGCGGAGATCCTGGAGGACCTGAACACGATCGCTTTCTTCGTGTGGAATCAGAGCAAGCAAAAGCACGCTCCGGACACGATGCTCCTCCCGACGAACCTCTACCAGATCGCAGCGGCGACCCCCTATAGCGCGAACGATTCGGAGCCGGTGCTCTCTGTGTTCAAGCGCACGAATCCCTTCATCCGGACGGTGGAATCGTGGCTCTGGTGTGATGCCGCGAATAACACCACGTACGGCCTGAATCAGGATCGAGTGGTGTGCTACCAAAAGCGCCCGGAAAACATGGCCTACGTCGTGCCGATCGACTATCAGACCATGCCCCCGCAACAGGAAGGCTTGGCCTTCAAGGTTCCGGCGGAGGCTCGGGTGGGAGGGACGATCATCTATCGCCCCTTGGCCATGGCTTACGCGGACGGCCTGTTGACCTGATCGACCCGCAACGATCGAACGCCAGCAAGGCCCGGACAAGCTCCGGGCCTTGTGCTATTTTCTGAAAATGGATCTCGCTACCTTCCGCCTGGAGTTTACGGAATTCAAGACGATCCCGGATGGCCAGATCCAAGCTGCCCTGGATCGGGCGGAGGAGGCGGTGGATCCTGTCACGTTCGGGGCCTCCTACGATCTGGCGCATGGCCTACGGGCGGCCCACCTCCTGGCGGTGGCTCCCATGGGCCAGAACGCACGGCTCCAGAGCGACAAGGCGGACACCACCTATAACAGGACCTTCCGTGAGATCCAGATCCGGAAGGCGAACGCGCAACCCTTCCCATGATCCAGGATCGCGATAACGGTTACCGGGAGCTCGTCAAGCGGATCCTCGCCTCCAGGGGTGTGATCATGACGGTGGGGATCCATGCGGAGGAGGGCGGAAACCCGGACGGGGCCCTTACGGTGGTGGAGGTGGCGGAGATCAATGAATACGGCCTAGGTCCGCCGGCCCGGCCCTTCCTGGGCCCATGGGCGGACTCTAACGCGGACACCATGCCCCGGCGGATGCGTGAGGAGTACGAAGCGGCCTTGAAGGCCGGAGCCGATCCCATCATGCGCCTTGATGCTCTGGCCCAGGTAGCGGCGGGTGAGGTGCAAGCAAGGATCGCAGCCGGCATACCGCCGGAAAATGCGCCTAGTACGATCGCCCGAAAGGGAAGCTCCACCCCTCTGATAGACTCGAATCAGCTCCGATCATCGATCCGTGGTAAAGTAGGCCCCAAATGAGCAAATCGAACACTTTTGAGAACGAATTCCTCCTGAACATCTATCAGAACGCCAACATCCCCAATATCGGGGATGCGACGGGGATCCGAGGGTCCTCCGTGGTGGGGTCTCTTTATCTGGCCCTCCACACGGCGGATCCAGGTGAAGCGGGGGATCAAACCACAAGCGAATCCGCATACTCGGGGTATGCACGCCAGGCGGTGGCCCGCACCTCCGGCGGTTTCACGGTTACCGGAAACCAAGTCACGCTTGCGGCGGACGTGAATTTCCCCAACGGTACCGCCGGGGTTCCGACGCAAAATATTCTTTGGGTGTCCGTGGGAGTGGCACCCTCCGGAGCATCGAAGATCATCCATCGAGCCCAACTGTCCTCCGGCCTCTATTCGGGGTTGAACATGCAACCCAAGCTCCCCGCCGGAACCGGCCTCACTATCACGGAGGATTGATCCGTGGCCATCCAATCCCCGGCGGATTACGTAGCGGCGGCCAAGCAATTGGCCTCCGCTGGTAAGAAAACCACGACAAGAACCACCGTTGCGAACGGGTGGTTTTCGCTGTTCGATGTTGCGGGATCTCCCGGGGCCGGGACATTGGCCGGGGTGAACACCGCAAATGGTGTGGTCCCCACGGATGCAACGGCGGGGTATGCCCCGATCGACGCTTTCGCAGGCGGAGCAAAAGGCTATCTCTCCAAGGTCGATTTCAGCAACACGGTGGCATGCCGGGTGCGGATCTACGATCGCTTGTTCGTCGCTGGGGCTTACGCGTTCAACGCGAACACCGCTCTAGCCTCACAGCCATCCTTCTCCTCTCGGATCCCAGGAGGGACGGATTACAAGAATCTCGAGCTTTGGGTGGAGCAAGTCACGGTGGCCACGGGAAACCAGGCCGTCACTGTGACTTACACGAACGAGAACACGGTGGGATCGCGCTCCACCGGAGCCGTGGGTATCGGTGCGGCCCCTACGGTGGGCCGTTGCTGGCAATTGCCTTTCCAAGCGGGGGATTGCGGGATCCAAAAAATAGACAACGTCAAAGGGACAGTAGCCACCGCCGGGACGTTCAACGTTATGGTGCTCCGCCGCCTCTGGGGGGGCCGCGTGAGGGTGGCGAATGAGGGAGATCTCCACGCATTCCTACAGACCGGCCTTCCGGAGCTGTTCGCCGATTCCGCGCTTTACGTGCTGGTAAATGCGGATTCCACCTCCTCCGGCCTCCCTGACATCGAAGTAGAGATCGCCAACAAATGAGCATGTTGGATCCGCTCCGCCCCGTTCTTTGGAGGGCCGTCCCTCCGAATGGGAGAGACGGATCCAGATCCCTATTTCGGGCCTACAATTTCGATCCGGCCTCTCTCGAGTGGTGGGAGCCGAACGCCTCCTCTGCCACTGTCCTGATCGTAGATTCCGCGACGGCGGAGGGGATCGTGGTGGAGTCCGGGATCGCCACCGGGGTGGGTGTTGCCACCGCCACAGGGACGGGCCAGACCCTGGAGACGGGGATCGCCACCGGGGCGGGGGCCTCCACCTCCACCGCCACCGGGCGG
>JACCEA010505952.1_pt1 | contig 26986 bp, 21 predicted proteins | sample 7449851 | NCBI WGS metagenome assembly JACCEA01 (sample SAMN15323453, study PRJNA562643) | freshwater metagenome | isolation source: river surface water | place: USA:Blue River Watershed | collected 2017-08-18
CAAGTCATTAATACCTAAACCAGATTTAGACGAGATTTCTTGGCATTGGTATTTACCACCCCAATCCTCCACTAACATATTCATCGCCGCTAACTCCTCACGAACTTTGTCGGTATTCGCCCCATCCTTGTCCACTTTCGAGAACGCAAAGACGATCGGCGCACCAGCAACCATCGCGTGATTTATCGCTTCTTTTGTTTGTGGCATGACCGAGTCATCCGCCGCAATCACAATAATAACAATATCCGTTACCTTCGCACCACGCGCACGCATCGCCGTAAAGGCTTCGTGTCCCGGTGTATCCAAAAACGTTACCTTCTTTCCCGATTCAGTCTCAACCGAATAAGCGCCAATGTGCTGCGTGATACCACCTGCTTCACCCGCTGTAACCTTAGACTTACGGATGTAATCTAATAAGGATGTCTTACCGTGGTCGACGTGTCCCATGATCGTAACAATCGGAGCACGTGGTACTAAATCAGCTGGATCATCTTCCACCTCTACCTCCACCGCATCGATTTCCTCTTCCGCAGAAATGAACTGAACCTCATACGAGAATTCATCTGCAATAATCGTAATCGCCTCTGCATCCAAACGCTGATTAATCGAAACGAACATACCTAAACTCATACAAGTCGAGATAACTTCATTCACAGAAACATCCATCAACGAAGCCAAATCACTCGCCGAAACGAATTCAGTTACCTTCAATACTTTTGCCTCCTCATCCTCGGCCATTTGGCGAGCCTCTTCTGCGTCCGCACGTTCACGACGCTTTACACGACGCTTATCCGCACCAAAACTTTGCTTATTCGTTGCACCCTGCAAACGGGCCATCGTAGCCTTAATTTGCTCTTGGATGTCTTTATCCGATAATTCCTCCTTAACACCTGGTTTGGCGCCAGGTACAGGTTTCTTACCAAAATCTTTGCGATTATTATTGTTTTGAGCCCCTGGAGCTGGACGCGACTGTTCATTGGCAACTGGCTTCTTCTCCTCTTTAACGATTCGCTTACGCTTGTGCTTACTACCGCCGCGGTCATTATCCATGGGTAACTCAATCTTACCCAATACCGTTAAACCTTTTAAGGTCTCTCCTCTTGCTTCAATCAACTGAATCTCTTCGGGTGCAAGTGTGGATAAATCTATTTCAGCCAATACTTCCGCCGGAATAACTTTTTCCTCCACTACTTGAGGAGCTTCAACAACAGGTTCTGGAGCTTTTTCTTCAGCTACGGGTTTGGCAACCGGCTTAGGAGCAACTGGATTACCCTTTTTATCTAGGTCAATCTTACCTAAAACCTTTAGGCCAATTTGCTTTTCTTCAATGATCGACTCTTCCTTGGGAGCTGCAGGAACCTCAGCGACCACTTCCTTGACAGGTGCTGGCGCAGGAACCTCCGCTACTACAGGTGCAGGCGTTTCCACAACCACTGGCTCTGGCTTCTCCTCCCTAGGAGCGGCAACCAAAACAACCTCTTCCTCAGCTTTTTTGGGCGCTTCCGTGCTTTCCAAAATATGATTCGCACCATATTCCTTAGCGACCAAAGTCAACTGCTCAAAATTCAGCTTCGCATTCGGGTTACTGTCGACCTTATGGCCTTTAGCAGAAAGAAACTGAAGGATCGTAGACGTTCCCACGTTTGTTTGTTTTGCTACAAGGCTTAATCGCATTGTTTTCTCTTCTGCCATATACAATTTTACAAAATACTAATTCGTCAATGTTACATTTTACTCAAACTCTGAACGCAATACGGCTAACACATCATCAATCGTCCCCTCTTCCAATTCCGTTCTACGCTCAAGTTCCTCTTTCGATAAAGCCAAAACTTGTTTCGCTGTATCCAATCCAATCTTGTGAAGCTCATCCAAAATCCAAGCCTCAATCTCATTGGAGAATTCTGTCAATTCTACATCCTCCTCGTCCAACTCATCTTTAGGCACATCACGGAAGACATCGATTTCATAGCCAACTAACTTGCCTGCCAATTTGATGTTTTGACCTCCACGACCAATCGCCATCGACACTTGATCCGAATTCAAATAAACCGAAATACGACGACGCTCCTTGTCAATCGCCATCGAATTCAACTTCGCTGGGCTCAACGTACGCGCCACCAATAATTCTAAATTATCCGTGAAATTGATCACGTCAATATTTTCATTTTGTAATTCACGCACAATTCCGTGAATACGAGATCCCTTCATCCCCACACATGCCCCAACCGGATCAATACGATCATCAAATGACTCAACCGCCACTTTCGCACGCTCACCTGGTTCACGCACAATCTTGCGAATTGAAATCGTCCCATCATAAATTTCTGGAATCTCTTGCTCAAACAAACGCTCTAAAAATACCGGCGAAATACGTGACAACACAATGCGAGGTGTGCCATTGGCCATCTCAACTTTGTGAATAATCGCACGAATAGTCTCCCCTTTCTTAAAGCGGTCTTTCGAAATCATTTCTGATTTAGGTAAAATCAATTCATTGTCCTCATTGTCCAATAAAATTAATTCACGACCCAAAATTTGGTATACTTCAGACGTTACTAATTCGCCCACTAAATCCTTATACTTATCATAAAGACCTTCTTTCTCAATGTCTTTGATACGCTGGATCAATGTCTGACGCGCAGTTTGAACCACACGCCGACCGAAATCCTCGAGCTTAATCAATTCAGCCACCTCTTCACCAATCTCAAAATCCGGCTCAATCAACTTCGCTTCCGCCAAAGGTATTTTATCAAAATCCCAGATGTCCTCCGAGTTATCGTCGACGATCTCGCGCGTACGCCACATCTCTAAGTCACCACTTTCGGGGTTAATAATCACATTGAAATTCTCATCAGAACCGAATTTCTTACGAATCATCGTACGAAATACTTCTTCCAATACCGCGATCATGGTCGGCTTATCAATGTTCTTTTCCCGAGCAAAATCTGAAAATGACGAAATTAATTCAACACTATTCATTGCTATCCTTACGTTTTTTTATTGAAATGATACTTGAACTTTTATTTTATCCACCGTCTGCAACGGAAACCACGAAGGTTCCTTCGCCACAACAACGCGATGTTTCACTGTCTTCTCAGTCAAAACCTGAATCGCATCAGCCGTATGACCCTGCAATTCCCCCACAACCGGATCTCCCTCCTTTAACCAAACTTTTACTTTACGACCTGCATTTTTCTCAAACTGCCAGCCATGTGTCAACGGAAAATCCAAGCCCGGCGACGAAACCTCTAAATTATAGGCCTCCTCAATCCATGCTTGCTCCTCAATATGATGACCCAATTTTCGACTCATTAAGGCACATTCCTCAATCGTCACCCCCTCCATCGTATCGACCAATACAGTCACTAAAGAGCGTCTAGCCCCCGTAGTCACCTGTAGGTCAACCAAAAAGATGGGACCTGCACCGATGTACTCCTCAATCCACGCGTTAATCTTTGTTTTTATATCTGCCATCAATGCACTGAAAACAAAAAGAGGGATTAAAAACCCCTCTTCTTTCTTAAATTTCCGATGCAAAGATAGGTAAATATTTCAATAAACCAAGATATGGATACCTTTTGCACATCAATCAGCACAAACAAGCGACTTGTTCATTAAAAAAAAGCGTTACTTGCATTCCAATTTTTAAGCGATTATGCATCGGTCAACTTGGCTATATATTATCCTACTATTTTTCGCGTTTACAAGCCATGCGAAATTTGACCGATTCCCTACCCCACCTAATTCAACCAACCGGCTGTTCTATATTCAACGAAGCTCAAATGCAAATACCGTTGTGTATGACGCAAATCTGCTACCCAACAAATCACTGAATCCCCAAAACCCCGTTTATACGTATTGGATTCGCTATGACGAAAAAGGCCAGAAAGAGGAACTGACAGCCATCCAGCGAACCCTCGCCTATGGACTTTATACCAACCCTATTCCAGCCGAACACAATACCTTCGAAGGCTATTTCCTAGCCTATCGCAAACGGAAATTTGTTGTCAAACTAGATGCCAAAGGAAATCCAATAGCCTTGTTTCCCATCAACAACAAACTGAACATACTTAAACGCGTGTATGTCAGTGTCGATGAAAGTAATTTGATGCCTAGGGTCAACTACATCGAGCTGTTTGGCAAAGACGCAGTTACAGGAAAAGATGTTTACGAACGCTTTAAACCTTAAAAGCGAAAGATCAAACTCGACTGCACGTTACGCGGCTGACCCGAATATCCCACTAACTCCACAATTTCCTGATTCAATATATTCTTGGCCATCACCTGTATTTTCCAATGTCTGGACACCGTATACGACGCCTGCATTTCCATCCAAACATAGCCCTTTAAATCAACCCCACGCGTAGCATACGTCGCATCATCAAAATAATAATCGCGACGTTCCCCTACATATTGCGTAAACAAGTTGACCGATAATTTAGGCCCAATTTGTTGCGATAAACGTAGCGAATATTGATGTGCTGGTCGGCGAATCAACGAAGAATAAGTTGAATCCGTGCTACCAACAATACTTTGAATATTGCCTTTTAAATAGGTATACGATCCTGTGGCAGAAAATTTAGCTGACGTAAATTTGAATTCAGCCTCGATGCCACGCGTTTGTTGTTTGGCAAAATTCGCATAGCGACCATAAGGTTCCTCATTCATGGACTGAAATACAATGCCGTCTCGCACGTCGTTTTGAAAGCCAACAATCCGACCAGACCACTTACCGATTGCATGTTCGATACCTAGTTCCCACGTTTCGCCGTATTCAGGCTTTAATGATTTGTTTCCATAAGGGGAATACAATTGATACAACGAAGGTGCTTTAAAACTTGTCGCATAAGTAGCAAATACCTTAGATTTCGCTGCAAATGTCCAGTACGGATTTACGTGATAGGTAAGCGATTGCCCAAAAAGAGAGTGCGTATTCCAGCGAACTCCTGACTCCAAACCTGCCCGATCCGTATGCTTTTGAAGGGTTACATAGTTACCCCAAAGCTGTATATTGGCTAAGTCTGCATTAATTTCAGGCGAGTCATACCGACCATAAGCACTGATCGAAAAATCAGATTGATTCGATGCTTGATGCCGAAACTCAGAACCCAATAAACCTGTAATACCAAATGGAAGACGCCATTTGGCATAAACCTCAGCCCCCTGATTCGTCCCCTCATAATTGGATTCACTGTAGTCTGAATAGGCGTTAACAGGTATAGACAAGGAATCATTCCTGAAATTTCGTTTAGTCACATCATGAAATGCGCGTAAAAACAAATCACCGTTTGTAAACTGCGTGTGCCATTGACCACGAAACGCATGATTGGTTGCTTTAGAGGTAAAATCCAAATCGTCCGTAAATGGACCCGCATCTAAGTTGCCCCGATATTTTTCACCTTGATAACTCAAATCCCAATCATTCCGTTTACCTACTGAACTACCTATTCGAATCCGTACATTTTGCTGATTAAATCCATCCTTTTCAGCTTGATTTGCTGCTGCAGAAAAACCATTGGTATGCATATTTTGAGCAGAAACGCCCAAATGAAATTTTCCTGCATTGTTCTGAAGCATAATCGATTCTGCATGGGTTCCTAAACCACCACCCTGTAGCGTAAAGGTATTACTCGAGCGATCCGTCACCAAATTGATCACACCTGCCATGGCATCAGACCCATATAAAGTGGACTGGCCACCTTTCATAATTTCAATCCGCTCCAAATTTGCCAAATTAATTAAATTCCAATCCATGACCGATGAAATATGGGAAGGGTCATTCGCTGGAAATCCGTCAATCAATAATAACACATGGCCCGTATTTGCCCCGCGGACATAGATTTCTTGGTTTGTTCCTGGCGCACTTCGAGAACCTACGACAGAAATGCCGACCGTTTCTTGTAATAATTCCCCTAAACCTTTACCTAAACTCGCTTGAATTTGTTGGCGCGATATAATCGAAACGACTTTCCCTGTCTGCGCTAATTTGGCAGGAAACTTACTAGCTGTTACTTGAACTTCGGCTAATGTGGAATCGGTAAAAGATGTTGTTTGTCCAAGCGAGGAATGATACCCACACAGGAATAAAGTAGCGATTGCAATCGCTGATAGTGATTTTAACATTTTTTTGCCCAATGGGCGTGAAGATAAAAAGGTAATCGAACGCTCGACCCCAGTTCATCCTCCGTAAAACAGGGTCAAGGATCATTCAAGGCAGGTCTCCTGACTCACTTCCGATTCTTTTCAGTCTTCCCAGCCGAAGCCAGTGACATGAGGTTGAAAAGCATTTTGAAAGCTTACAGTTGCGGGGACAGTTCCAGCTTTTCACTGGATTCCCTATTAAGCAGCAAACCACGGATGGTTTGATACACCTTAAACTGTCACAAACTTAGTAATTTTTATCTAGAACTTGATTTTTATTCCAATTTATCAACTTGCTACTCTGTCAATTCCCAATAATTTCTCTTCTTTGCAGCCTAAACCTCACCCCATGGAAACTATAAACCGATGCCTTTGGCCTGGAAATGACTCACTTTATCAAGCCTATCATGACCATGAATGGGGGCAGCCATTGCATGACGATCAGGCCCTTTTTGAGTTACTTATTTTGGAAGGTTTTCAATCTGGTTTATCTTGGATAACCATCTTGCGTAAAAGGGAATTTTTCCGCGAAGCTTTTGCCCATTTCGATTATCGTGTGCTGGCGAATTGGACGGAGGAATTGTTAATAAGCCAACTAGAAAATCCGCTCATTATAAGAAACCGACTTAAAATCTGGTCTGTACGAACGAATGCACAGGCATTTATTCGAATTCAGGAAAAATTTGGTAGCTTTGACCGATTTATATGGTCTTTCGTGAACGATCAGCCCATCCAAAATCATTTCACTTCACATGAGGCTTTGCCTGCAAGTACCGAGTTATCGGAACGAATGAGTAAAGAATTGAAGAAATTGGGATTTAAATTTGTAGGCCCCACGATCTGCTACTCATTTATGCAAGCCGCCGGCTTAGTGAATGACCATATAACCAGTTGTTTCTGTTACCCTAAGACATAGAATGAATTCAAGGATCGTCATCATACCGACCTACAATGAGATCGAAAACATCCAAGCCATCATCGAAAAGGTGTTGAGTTTGGAGCCTGTTTTTGATTTATTGATTGTCGACGATGGCTCACCTGATGGAACTGCTTCAGAAGTTAAGCGCCTACAAATTCAACACCCTAATCGAATTCATCTGCTCGAACGCAAAGGAAAATTAGGGTTGGGGACAGCTTACATTGCTGGGTTTAAATATGCATTAGAACATGGTTATGAATATATCTTTGAGATGGATGCCGACTTCTCGCACAATCCAGATGATTTAGTTCGCTTGTTTGATGCCTGTTATGAAAAAGGTGCATTTATGGCCATTGGGTCGCGTTATATCAATGGGGTCAATGTGGTTAATTGGCCTATCGGGCGTGTATTGATGTCCTATTTTGCAGGACACTACGTTCGATTTATTACGGGCATGCCCGTACAAGATGCAACAGCTGGTTTTGTTTGCTATAGAAGAAAAGTTTTGGAAACGATTCCGTTGGACCAAATCAAATTCATCGGATATGCATTTCAAGTGGAAATGAAATTCACGACCTGGAAGTATGGATTTAAGATGACTGAGGTGCCTATTATTTTTACAGACCGGACAAAAGGAACGAGTAAGATGTCAGCGAATATATTTCAAGAGGCGATTTTTGGTGTTATCCAGTTGAAAATTAGCAGTTTGTTTAAGCGTTACCAAGCATCGTAATGGACTACTCAATTCTAAAATCATTACATATTATTTTCGTTATCAGCTGGTTTGCAGGCTTGTTTTATCTGCCGCGTTTACTCGTCTACCATGCCGAAGCTCAAAGTAAAGAACCCAACGAAAAAGCTATTTTATCCGCTCAGTTTTCCAAAATGGAGAAACTGCTTTTTAATGCCATCATGATTCCAGCCATGTTTTTAACATGGATTACGGGATTGAGCCTCATTTACCTATCCTGGTGGGATTCCTTCGGTTCGCACACCTGGCTTCATTTGAAATTAGCCTTCGTGGTGGGAATCACGATTTACCATTTTGTTTGTCGGCATTTCATCCGCCAATTCCAGCGAGAAAATTTCATTATTTCAGGCCCTCAATTGCGTTTGTTTAATGAAATCGCAACCATCCTGCTAGTGGCGGTAGTCTTTCTCGTGGTAACGAAAAACACGACTGATTTAACGCAGATATTACTGGGGTTTGTAATTTTTGCCATCGTTATCATGGCAGCTGTGAAGTTGGTTCGAAAATATCGATCTAACGCATAGCGCGATCCATATCGCGTTTGACATCTTTCTCTTTAATATCATCTCGTTTATCAAAGGTCTTCTTTCCTTTCGCTAGAGCGATATTCAATTTGGCATAGCCTTTATCTGATATAAACAGACGTGTGGGAATTATCGTCAAGCCAACATTTTTGAGTTCTTTTTGCAGCTTCGTTAATTCGCGTTTAGACATTAACAGCTTGCGATCGCGTAGCGGGTCGTGATTGTAATGGGTTCCCTCGTCATAGGCTGAAATGTGCATATTACGCACATACAACTCATCTTGGAAAAAAAGACAATAGCCATCGGTCAAATTCGCCTTGCCTTGTCGGATCGATTTAATTTCCGTACCAGTCAATACCAAGCCAGCCGTAAACGTATCCAAGAATGCATATTCGAAGGATGCGCGTCGGTTTTTAATTTCGACTTGTTTTTGAATTTTTTCTTTGACCATGGATTAAAAACAAAAAAGCCACACAGCAAAAACTGCGTGGCCTTTAACACGAGTTATCTATTACTTATCGCCTTTTTTAGCTGCGTATTCTTTGTTAAGACCGTCTACTAATTTTTGAGTCACATCTACTGAGGCATCAGCAAATAAAATACCGCCACCTACTTTCGAATAACCCAATACGAATTCGTATTTGTTTTCTTTGTTCACTTTAGCGATATACTCACGAATGTTGTTGTACAACTCTTCGTTTTTCTTCGCTTGCTCTTGCCCTAATTCGGCTTGTTTTTGCTGTGAATATTGTTGCAATTCAGCACCTTTCTTTTTCAAGGTCATGTCAGCAGCTTGCAATTGCGCTTGTGTCATCGCAGAAGCACGTTGTTGGATTGCTTGCAATTCAGCTTGCAAAGCACGCTCTTTTTGGCCTAGGTCAACTTGTAAGCGATATCCTTTATTTTCAAATTCTTTTTGTGCGTCTTTGTAAAACTGATAGTTCGTTAATAACGAATCTGAATTAACAAATACGATGCGCTTACCGTCTGCAGTTGTTGCGCTTGCACTTCCACTTGTGCTTGGCTTAAATAATGAATAGCCTACTGCTATTGTCAAAATGGCTAACCAAACGTAAGCGATACTTGGATTTTTCACGAGATTAAATTTTTATTTTTAAAGAATGGCAAATATACAAGGTCAAAATTGATTGTCCTAAAATTTTATTATTTCTGTCTTAAACGAGCGCCAGCCCAAACCCATAATCCGGTTGTTACACCACCAATGATTCCGGTCACCACATATAAAAGAGAAACTTGACCCTTCAATGGTAGCAAGGATGCCATCCGACTTGGGAGGGTACTCGGATGTCCCAATGCCGTATAATAGGCTGCCAATACCCATAATATGAATCCAGCGGCAAAACCGATTACAAAAGAGCCTTTTGTTTTCATGCCCAATACATACGCGATGATAGCAGCAGAAATACCCATCGCATACCAAGGCAAATACATACCAATAATGGCCCCTACAACAACAATGACAAGCATTAATCCAAGCGAATATTTCATACTATTGAGCAGATAAAGTTAATTTTTTACGAATACGATTTGATGATTGGGTCGGTTGATCCAAATAGAGCAATGGTTTCAATTCTCCTTTTGCCCACGTGTCAATTAAATCATCATAGTGCGCACTTCCCGGATTTCCGGATTGACCACCCGGGTAAATTCCAAATCCTTTCGGCGTACCTTTTTTAGATAACTCCACAATAAAACGCCAAGATGGACCCGTCCGTGTGGTCGTGGCATTGACGATGGAACCGCCACCGCCTACTGGAATGTGGAGTCGGCTTAACGCATCCATACCCGGAATTAAATGACGCACACCAGTTTCCTTTTGCTTATGCCAAGCCCACTCAGCTCCCAGCGGACCATGATGCTTCTTCAACGTATCCAAAGCAGCTTGAAATGATCCAGAAACGATATCCCGCATCGTCTCCTGTTTATTTTTCGTCTTCACATTATCCCACCAGCGGGCAGCTCCTTCATGTTCAATTAAATGAATGGTGCGATCCATGGAAGGACGGTTCATAGGTACTTTTTCATCTGAGTCAAATTCGTCATCCCACAGGAAGGATTGCAAGGTAAGCACCCACGTTTCAAAAATAGTCGCTCCCACAGACTCGGCCGAATTTTGCAAATTCCAACGCTTTAACTCGTCTAAAGCCTTGTCTTTGGAATCTACTTGTGCTAATAACAAGGGTAATAATTTACGTGCACGGATGTTATAATTATCATTTTGTAAGCCCCGCAAGGAGTCTACCGTAATTTTACTCATAGCCGCTAGGCGCTCATTGATTCGTCGGCCACGTTCTGATGGGGCATACTGCCAGCCCAGGTAATATGGATACGCAGGATCGGTTGAAAATTGATTCGCTGAACTTACGAAACCACGGACCGGATTTTTGACGTGTGGATTATGTGCCTGTGGAATGAATCCTTGCCAGTCGGCAGCCGGATCCGTTCCATCCATCAAATACTTCCCTTGCAATTTCGACTTAAGCGGAAACTTACCATTGACCCAAAGAGCGATATCTCCTTCATTACTTGCAAACACAAAATTCTGAGCAGGTGCGGAATAATACGTAAGCGCTTCTGTATAATCTGTGTAGTTTTTGGCACGATTTAATTTATAGAAGGTAGTTAACTCCTGTGATTTTTCGTGGGCAATCCAGCGGAGTGCATGGCCAACTGGGATGTTCGATTTGAATGCTTTTTCGTGGCTCAAATAAACGACTGGACCGTGGTGGGTAAAGAACACCGTATCAACAAAATCTTTTTTACCTTTGATCTTGAACGTTTCAATCCGGAGTTTGGTTTTTTTCCATTGACCGCCGTGCCAATATTCAAGTTTGGAAGCGTCTTTGAATTTTACTTGATACCAATCAAGCACATCAGACCCCACATTCGTCACGCCCCATGCGATATCTTTGTTGAAACCTGTAATCACATTCGGCGTTCCTGGCATCGTCGAACCATATACATTGACACCCGGAGCAACGAGCTGCACTTGATACCAAATCGACGGAAGTGACAACGTTAAATGGGGGTCATTTGCCAAAATCGGCATACCTGAAACTGTCTTATTACCTGAAACGGCCCAGTTATTAGATCCCACATTTGGGTCTTTTTCAGGTGTTCGCATCGAGCTGCCTAGACCCATAAAATCCTTTGGACTTGCAGGAATAGGTACGGGCTTGAAATCGATAGGTGAACCTGAAGGAATAATTGGGCTTTCTTCGAAGGGGTAATTTGGGAAAAGATCTTCGGCAACTTCACGCCCATATTGGCGTAAAATATTTGTCATTTTCAAGTCATCTGTTCCTGAAGCCAACACAAATGACATATTCTTTAAGAATAGCGCACTTTTAATTGGCGACCAAGGTTCAGGAGAGTAATTCAATAATTTATATTCCAGCGGTAGATTACGCTCATCCAGTGAATTTATGTAAGCATTCACTCCATCCGAATAGGCTTCCAAAGCAACCTTAGCTTTAGGATCAGCTTTCATCCCCTCAAAGGATTGCTCAGCTCCATAAACAGAACCCATGCGGCGCTGAAATTGATCAGAAGCCAGTCCTTTATCGCCTACAATTTCAGAAATACGTCCCCCGGCAAAATGCGTCTGAAACTCCATTTGCCATAAGCGATCTTTCGCCGTTAAATAGCCCTGTGCTAGATATAAATCATGATCATTTTCAGCAAAAATATGCGGGATTCCCATTTCATCGTAAACCACCTTAACGGGTTTTTGAAGTCCAGGAATTTGTAAATTTTCATCCGTTGGCTCACCTGTTTCCGGCGCCTCCGCGTTTACCCAAAAACCATGAAACGGACTTAAGAATTTCCCAAAAGGTGGTATCGTCCCCCAAGAGTTTGATAATACGTAAGTTACACAAAGTGCAATGAGCAGTGGGAATACCTTTTTAACTAGGTTCATAGAAACGGTTGATGATGAACGATAAATTTTCTAAGATTTTTTTTACTTTTAGAAGGGCAATTTTACGCAATTGTCACACAACCAACAAATATTTTAATTTAATAAAAAATAAGGCAACTAAGTTTATACATGAAAAGAAGACAATTTCTGCAATCCGCAGGCCTGATGGGGGCCGCAAGTACGTTGGCCACCAATCCAAGTTCCGAACCAATCATTATTGCTACGTGGAAAAATGAGGCCGGGACAAAAGCTGGCTGGGATAAAATCATGCAGACGGGTAAAGCCTTAGATGGTGTCGAAGCTGGCGCATGGGTGCCGGAAGCAAATCCAGAAGAAACTACGGTTGGCTATGGTGGTTATCCGGATCGAGATGGTCATGTTACCTTAGATGCTTGCATCATGGACCACTTGGGAAATGCGGGTTCAGTTACGTTTTTAGAGGGTATTATGCACCCGATATCGGTGGCGCGCGCAGTGATGGAAAAGACGCCGCATGTCATGTTATCAGGTGCTGGAGCCTTACAATTTGCCTTATCTCAGGGGTTTAAACAACAAAATTTGCTCACAGAGAAATCTAAAAAGGCTTGGGAGGCATGGAAGAAGGAATCCAAATATGAAACGAAAGTTAACATTGAGCGGCACGATACGATAGGTTTATTAGCCCTCGGAAAATCAGGTGAAATCGCAGGGGCTTGTTCCACGAGTGGCATGGCGTTTAAAATGCATGGCCGCGTGGGCGATTCGCCCATTATTGGTGGAGCCGTTTTTTGTGATGATGAAGTTGGCGGTGCTTGTGCCACGGGATTAGGAGAATTTGTCATGAAGACCTTGGGGTCCTTTTTGATTGTTGAATTTATGCGACAAGGGATGTCGCCCCAGCAAGCCTGTGAGGCGGCTATCATGCGAATTGTGAAACGCTATAAATACCAAGAATTTCAAGTGGGCTATTTGGCCTTGAACAAAAAAGGCGAATATGGTGCTTATTCTATCCAAAAAGGGTTTAATTTCACTATTACGAAAAATGGCGTCACCCAAGTGATTGAGAGTGGCTATTACATGTCCTAGACTTATGGAAAGAAAAGTTACCGAAAAGAAGAAGTTTTTAGTGGAAGTTGCTTGGGAGACGTGTAACCAAGTGGGCGGTATTTATACCGTCATTCGGACCAAAGTCCCGGCGATGGTCGAGAAATGGGAACAAGACTATTTATTACTCGGGCCCTATTTCACGCAAACCGCCGCGGCGGAATTTGAACCTTTAGCCATCGATGTAGAAACACCTGTGGGTCGAGCGATCGCCTGGATGCGCGCTCAAGGCATGGAAGTTCATTACGGAAACTGGCTCATCACGGGAAAACCCAAGATTGTACTTTTCGATTTAGCGTCTCTGATGAGCGAGGTAGATATCGTCAAAGGTCGCATTTGGGAAAACCACAAAATCTCCACACTTGGCGTAGAGGACTTAGTCAATCAAACCATCGTTTTCGGGGAGTTAATTCGTCTTTTTTTAAGCCAGTTGGCCGTTGAAAACAAGGCCAAAAAAGACATCATTGTCCATTTTCATGAATGGATGGCGTCAACTTGTATTCCAGATTTACGCAAAGAAAAAGTTAAAATTTCCACGGTATTTACGACCCATGCCACGATGCTGGGACGGTATTTAGCAGGAAATGTGCCCAACTTTTATGATGTCTTGGACACCTTTGATTGGCATAAAGAAGCCAAGCATTATGGGATTGAGGCGCAAGCTTCTTTCGAACGGGCAGCCGCTCAAAAAGCAGATGTATTAACCACGGTTTCTGATATTACAGCCAAAGAATGTGTGGCATTTTTGGGTAGAATACCTGAATTAATTTTGCCAAACGGTCTGAATATTCAGCGTTTTGCAGCCTTACACGAGCACCAAAACTTACATTCCCTTTACAAAAAACGGATTTCGGATTTTGTGATGGGGCACTTTTTCCAGAATCAACCCTTTGACCTAGATCAAACCTTATATTTATTTACGTCGGGACGGTTTGAATATTCGAATAAAGGATACGATTTGACATTGGATGCGTTAGAGATCCTGAATCGAAAAATGAAAGAATCGGGGTCGCGCAAGACGGTGATTATGTTTTTTATCACCAAGCAGCCTTATCATTCCATCGATCCAGAAGTTTTACATTCCCGCGCGGTCTTAGATGAAATTCGGGAAAACTGCCAGGCGATTGAAAAGGAAGTTGGCGAGAAATTATTCCAAGCCTCCGCTGCCTCCAAAGATTTAACGCTACCTGATTTAAATGATTTTGTAGGTGAATATTGGCGATTACGTTTACGCCGAACCGTTCAAACTTGGAAAACAAATGCGCGCCCTAAAGTTGTGACGCATTTACTTAAACAGGAGGATGACATCATTCGCAATTTACATCGGACGCAATTATTGAACCATGCGGAAGATAAGGTAAAGGTGGTTTACCATCCTGATTTTATTGTTTCGACTAATCCTTTGTTTGGGCTTGATTATGGCCAATTTGTCCGTGGTTGTCACTTAGGAGTTTTCCCTTCCTACTATGAACCATGGGGTTATACGCCATTGGAATGTATGGCGCGTGGTGTACCTACGGTTACGTCTGACCTGTCGGGTTTTGGGGATTACATGATGCAAATTATGCGTGATTATGAGCAATGGGGTGTGAGTGTGGTGAATCGCAAAACGCAGAACTATCAAGAATCTGCAGAGCAGTTGGCCAATTTACTTTTCAAATTCGTCCAACAAAGTCAGCGAGATCGCATCATGCAACGGAATCGCGTGGAGAGTATTGCCGACACCTTTGATTGGTCAAATCTTCGGGGGTATTACGACACGGCGCATGAGCTTGCGGTGATGAAGCGCCGGAAATAGATTATCAGTTTTTGAGGTTCAAAAATCCTCAGTTCCCCTTACCTTTGGCAATCCTCCAAGGTTTGCCAAAGGTAGGTGGGAAATATGCTTCAGGGCCTCCCGTTTCGACAAAGGCATCAACTCATTTGCTGCGACAAATTCGCATACCCAGTCGGCATTCGTCCGCGCATATTGCCTTAACATCCACCCGATCGCTTTTTGAATAAAAAACTCTTTAGACGCATTCAAGGCTAGAATCACCTGAGCTAAAAGCACCAAATCTGTTTTTGATTTATAGCCCAACTGAAATAAGATACAGAGCCGTTGGTGCCAAAAAACCGGCGAGGCCATCCAACGGGCAATCCAAGCATCCCGCTCCGTAGGAAAACGTAAAAAATAAGCTCCCAACACTTTGGGCCCTAATACATCTACTACATCCCACCACGATCGGGCATCAACCCAGCGATCAATCAATTCGGGGAGGCGTTTGTCCCAGCATTTCTGCGCCTTCCATAAATAATCCATCGCGGCATATTGAAACTCCCGTTCAGGCATAGCAAATAACTCCGAACAAACCTCAAACCAATCTCCACACTGGCCATGTACGTGATAAATTGCCTTAAATACAGTCGCGCGCTCAGGTTTTTTAATTCCAATAAATGGGTATTGATCTCGCATGTATCCACGCATCCAAAAGGCATTTTCTGGATGATCCAACGCGTAAAATGCAGCCGTTAACTCTTTGACAAAACTCATCGATTTGAAAAATACAAATTACCCTGTAAACCACTTTCAGTCACATCCCAACTGGATGCATCGAAAGGCTTGTATTGAATGTCGACAAAATTGATCTCATAGAAATTCTTCCAATTCACGCGATCCCGATCCAGCTTTCGGATGCGATTTGCAGATACATTCGTGACGGTTAATTCGATATGATTTGACGTCTTTAACACACCTGCCGGAACTTGAATCTGATACGGAAGTGACCAAACCTTACCTAAATCAATGCCATTAATCTTCACATGTACCCAATCGCGAACCTGATCTAGGTGGAGGACTTTGGCTTGTGTCAACTGCTCAGCGGACAATTCAAAATCAAACGCATAGGTTCCTTTCCCCCAATAATCGTGCGTCGATGAATCGCGGGTCCAATAATTCATGTCATCTGAAACCAATGACTTTAACTGCTTATCCGGAAAACGAATAGAGACTTTACCCATCGGCTCAATCGGACTAATCACCTTATCTCCGATCAACTGAATCTTCGACTTCGTCTTGACCCCACGAATCAACATACTTTGGCCAGGTGCCAAATTCAAGAAAAACGATTTATCCTTGTTCACATGAACCACCGATTTCACCCCAGTCATCGGATCGAATAATTCCAAGTCGGCAGCGCCTTTCGCAAGACGAATCGACCCTTCCGAAAAACGATTAGACAAATTCGCAATGAAATACGCAGCTCCTTGAGGCGAACGCTTTCGAATAAATGAAAGTCCTTGGTCGGCAATCGACTCGCGACTAATTCGATACCGCTCTAGTATATTCGTTGGATCTGAAACCCAGCGCATCACCATGGTTTCGCGAGCGATGTGCCAGCGGTCCTTTTGTTCATCCGTCAGGCCAAACGAATTTGGCTGAAGTGGCATGTGTTCCAAAAAGTAAACCGGCAAGCCTTGCTTCACCCATTTGGCCCATAATTCCATCGTTTCCAATGAAACAAAATGTGGGGCAGGAATTAACAACATCTTATACTCGGCACCAGAAGCCGTTCTAAAGGTACGCTTTGGAGTAGGCTGCAAGCCTTTCATGAGCAAATCGGATACATAATCAACTTGGTATCCCTTGTTTTGCATGTGCTCCGACCAGTGTCCAAAAGAGGTATTTTTCATCCAGTCCCGACTATTGGCATGCAAATCCAAGGGATGTGTTTTGCCTTTTCCATTTCGCTCATGCCAAACATCCTCCATCGGAAAATACATCAGCACATCCGCATCTGTGGGATACGCCTGCAACATTTTTTGGCAATTATCCACATACCGATTTAACTCAGGCAAGGCTTCCCAAAAATGACTTTGCGGATTGAAGTTCGTGCTTGCATAAAACAGCCAACCTGGCCAAGCGACCTCTGGGGGCGAATAGGTTGCCCCATGGTAAAAAATGTGATTCACCCCACCGATAAAAACCTGATCGACGACTGGCTTCACCTGGGCCAGTGAAACTTTAAAGTGATTACCCAACCAGGTTGTTGTCTCGGAGGAGACCAATTTCTTACCCGTCAGGTTAGCTGCTGATGAGGCTAATTTCAAGTTTCGCACATCCGGAATACCAAAGCGAACCGAGTCATAATCCGGATCAACCCGATATCCCGGGATATCAAACGGTTTACTGCCAAAAAACTCGGTTTCAGGTATATCAACTGCCGCATATAAATCCAATAGATTTCCAGGGGAACCATGCGCCTGATCCCGACTTACAAATCCCATTTGCTTAATCCAAGAGGCAAAAGGTTGCGTAAACTCGGTCAACAACAAATGAGCTAACGTGCGATGATAATCTGCCCAAATCGCATTCTCAGCATCAGATTCAGCTTTTGATTTGGCCATCACATCTAGATAGACACGCAAATCATAGCCATTCATGCGCTGAAATTCTGTGAATAATTCTGGGGTATAATTTGCTCCATATACCTCATAAGAATCATTATACAATGCCCTTAAAGGCGCATGCGACTTTTTTAATAAGGGAACAAACGATTCACGGTATTGAACAAATGCCGACTTACTAAAATGATCCATCACCAAACCCTCCGCTCCCGGAGCTGCCCGCTTGACTTGTTGGTTCGTCAAAGTCTCCAAAAACACATAAACAATCGCTCCCTCCGCCCCCGCTTGAAAACTTGATTTCTTTAAAGACACCAAATCCTCTACAAACGCCTTGTTCACATACACTGAAGCAGCTTTGGCTTCTTGAGGAACCAAACAAGATTTACCTGGCGCGATGGAAATGGTTTCAATTTTATACGATTTAGCGGCATCTTGTTTTCGAACTTGTGGGCCGCCTAAAGGCCAGCCGGTTCCCAGGGTCATGTCGATACCCAAGTGTAATCGCTTGGCTTCCTTCAGCACAAAGGTAAACTTCTGATTCCAGCCTTCACTCAGGTACGGCTGGAACGTTGACTCGTAGCCTTTGGCTCCATAGATGGGAATGATGTGCAAGCCGCCAAAACCTGCTTTGGCAAAAGCCTCTAGATTATGGGTAATTCCAACCTCTGTCACCGCACTTCCGGGCCACCACCAATACGCCCAAGGCTTAGAAGTAGAAAAAGCAGCAGGAGTTTGCGCTCCAACTGCTTTTGCTATTAATATAAAAAATACTAGGTATCTGAATTTGATCATACCCCGAATGTCGTTTTTTTAGACAAAACGACCTAACAAATTCTCCAAATATTCTTGCTTTCCAGAGATCATAGCAGGCTCGCCAATCTCAACTGCAATTTGATACAAATCTTCTAATTTAAGCTTACCAGCCTCAAAATCAGCACCTTTACCCGAATTGAAACTTGCATAGCGTGCTGCTTTCAAGCGATCCATTTCACCATGGGAAGCTAATTTATCGGCAATAATCAACGAGCGAGCAATCGTGTCCATGCCACCAATGTGCGCATAGAATAAATCTGCAGCATCTGTTGAATTACGGCGACGCTTGGCATCGAAATTGATACCTCCACCCGCTAATCCACCTTGCTTTAAGATGATTGACATGGCTTCAGCCCACTCGTAAATATCCGTTGGGAACTGATCCGTATCCCATCCATTCTGATTATCACCGCGATTTGCATCGATTGATGCTAACATCCCCGCATCCGATGCCACTTGGCACTCATGTGCAAAGGTGTGACCCGCCAAAGTCGCGTGGTTCACTTCTAAGTTTAATCCAAATTCCGACAATAAGTCAAACTCGCGCAAGAAACCGATAACGGTTGCTGCATCATAGTCATATTGATGTTTGGTCGGCTCGCATGGTTTTGGCTCGATAAAGAACTTTCCTTTGAAACCATTGCGTCGTGCATATTCCACACAGGTGTGTAACATACGTGCAAAATGTTCCCGCTCACGCTTCATATCCGTGTTCAATAAGGTCATATACCCTTCACGACCTCCCCAGAACACATATCCGCCGCCACCTAATTTGATCGTCGCGTCGATCGCTCCTTTTAGTTGGGCACCCGCATGAGCAACTACCTCAAAATTTGGATTCGTGGACGCACCGTTCATATAGCGCTCATTCGAAAACAAGTTGGCCGTTCCCCACAATAACTTCACTCCACTTTCTGCTTGTTTTTTCTCGAAAATATCCGTGATGAATTTCATTCGATCCGTGAATTCCTTCGGATCATTATGCCCTTCGATTGCATCCACATCGTGAAAGCAGTAAAATGGCGCTCCTATTTTTGTGATAAATTCAAAGGCAGCATCTGCTTTATCGGCAGCACGCTGACGCGCATCAGACGCAACATCCCAAGGATAATGATGTGTACCTGGCCCAAATGGATCAGCACCATCGCCACAGAAAGAATGCCAATAAGCAATGGCGAAGCGCAAGTGCTCCTTCATGGATTTACCGGCAATTATTCGATTTTCATCGTAATAGCGAAATGCTAACGGGTTATCTGATTCAGGACCTTCAAATTTGATTTGACCAATTCCCTTGAAATATTCTTTTTGTCCAATTAATACGCTCATATAATTTTAAAAAAATAATGTTTTTTTGCTTGATAAGGCTCAAAACTACAAATTCTAACATTGAATCCAAATGCTTTCGTTTAATTTTTTAGCATAGTGTAGCACAGTGAATTTATATATAATGGTATGATTCTTAATAGTTTTTTTTATTTTTGGCAAAACACTACTTCATGATGTATAAACTTATTAAAGTTAGTTTGTTGCTAATTATCGCATGGCCAACATTCGCGCAAACGGCATTTAATGCCAACGGTCGTTTCGAACAATTGGAATCGACCCTTCCTACGCCCAATTCCTATCGCACAGCCAGTGGGTCACCTGGAAAAGATTATTGGCAGCAACGTGCCGACTATGACATAAAGGTTGAATTGGATGACATCAACCGGAAAATTACCGGAACGGAGACAATTACCTATTTTAATAATTCACCAGATGAATTGCCGTATTTATGGATTCAATTGGACCAAAATTTATTTGAGAAAAATTCGGCAAGTAAAACAACTGCGACGGGTGAAATCAAAAATGGAATTCCTGCGTCTGCTTTCAAAGATTTGACAAACCCTAAGGATTACGGGTATAAAATTACCGCCGTGAAAGATGCGAAAGGGAATCCGTTGCGCCACACGATTAATCAAACGATGATGCGCATTGATTTACCTACACCCGTTAAATCGGGCGGATCCGTGAGCTTTAACATCGATTGGAATTATTTGATCACGGAATACTATGGCCGTTCTGGCTATGAGTTTTTTGCCAAAGACGGAAATGCGAATTACTTTATTGCACACTGGTTCCCACGTATGGCTGTTTACAATGATGTATATGGCTGGCAACACAAACAATTCATGGGCCAAGGCGAGTTTACATTAAACTTCGGTAACTATAAAGTAGCCATCACGGCACCAAACGACTTGGTCGTTGGCGCCGGCGGAGAACTTCTCAACCCCAATCAGGTTATGACTTCGACCCAATTAAAGCGTTGGGATCAAGCAAAAACAGCCACACGTCCGGTTGAAATCGTGACGCAAGCTGAAGCAGAGGCAGCGGAGAAAGGTAAGCCAACAGGCAAAAAAACTTGGGTATTTAAGGCGGATAATGTGCGTGATTTTGCGTTCACGGCTTCGCGTAAATTTATTTGGGATGCCTTGCAGGTTGATGTAGAAGGCAAAAAAGTATGGGCGATGTCCTACTATTCAAAAGAAGGGAACCCACTTTGGGGAAAATATTCAACCATGGTCGTAGCACATACACTACGTTCCTATTCAAAAAGAACGATTGCTTATCCATATCCGGTAGCGATTTCATGTCATGCGACTTTAGGTGGCGGTATGGAATACCCGATGATTTCGTTTAATGGCGGTCGGCCAGAGGCGGATGGAACCTATACAGAGAATGTGAAAAACGGGATGATTGGTGTCATCATTCACGAAGTGGGTCACAACTTTTTCCCGATGATTATCAATTCGGATGAACGTCAATGGTCTTGGATGGATGAAGGTTTGAATACATTTTGTCAATATTTAGCTGAGCAAGAATGGGATCGTAATTTCCCAGCGCGTCGTGGAGAACCACAAAACATTGTGCCTTACATGCGATTGGATTCGAAGAATCAAGTGCCTATTATGGCAAATTCAGAAAACATTATGGACTTCGGAAACAATGCGTATGCAAAACCAGCAACGGCTTTGAATATCTTGCGTGAGACTGTCATGGGTCGTGAACTATTTGATTATGCATTCAAAGAATATGCACGCCGCTGGGCCTTTAAACAACCTTATCCAGCCGATTTCTTCCGTACGTTGGAAGATGCATCTGGTGTAGATTTAGATTGGTTTTGGCGTGGATGGTTCTACGGAACTGAGCCAGTGAATCAATCCATTGAAACGGTTGAGTGGTTTGGTGTAGACAATATGGATCCAGTAGCTAAAAAGGCTGCGGAAAAAGCAAAAGCTGAGGCTAAACGCCAAACAATTTCAAATATTCGTAACAAAACAGATATCAAATCGACCGTAGTAGAAGAGAACCCTGATTTAACAGATTTCTACAATACCTATGACCGCTTTGCTACAACAGATGCAGAGAAGAAAAAGTACCAAGATTACTTGAGTAACTTATCAGATGAAGAACGCAAATTAGTTTCAGAAGGTAAAAACTTCTACGTAGTCAACTTCAAAAACAAGGGTGGTTTACCGATGCCCGTAATAGTTAAGTTGACCTATGAAGATGGTACCGACGAAGTACTTCGCTTCCCTGCGGAGGTGTGGCGCTTAAACGACGTAGAGGCAAAGAAAATTATACCTACTTCGAAAAAAGTCGTTAAATGGGCACTTGACCCATACTTTGAGATTGCGGACATCGATACAGATGATAATTCCTATCCGCGCGAACCAGCACAACCCACCCGCGTACAATTATTCAAAGCGCAACCGCGCAGCTATGGCGGAGGGCAAAATCCAATGCAGGAGGCTCAAAACGCCAAAAAAGCAGGGGCTGTAACGGGTTCAAAAAACTAATAATCTACTTCAGGAAACTGATAAAAAAATCTCGATTAGACATCTATTCGAGATTTTTTTATTCCTGATCGATCAGGTTCAATTTAGATAAGTCCAAATCAGTCCGCTTCGACTTACTGAAATACATGGGCAAGAACTTAAATCCAAATTTGAAATCCTGAATGGCATAAGACATACGTGCAACGACAATAGATGAGTAGACCTCATCAAAACCCGTTAAATTCGCTGCAATTTCAGGTTGTAATGTCACAATCTCCTTTTGAGTCAATCCATAAAAAGGACTATCCTCATCAATGGGATGTACGACAGTCCAGTTTAACACTAAGCTATCCACATGGCTTCGCTCTAAACGAAGATTATAAAAACGAAGGGTATTTTCAGGAGTTACGATACGTACATTGACTTTGATTTCTGCATTCATCAACAAATGATCGTCTTTAAAACATACCAATCGGAACATCAAGGCCTTCCCTCCCTTGTAATTCGTATGCACAATCAGATTTGAAAAGCGAATGAATGCACGCGGACGCGAAAAACGCCCATATAAAAGACCTGTGGCGATGGCTAGGGAAAGAAATCCCACCAGCGACTCAATTGCCGCAATCCAATTCGCCATTTCACTGACCGGATTTATGCGTCCATACCCCACCGTAGTTAATGTCTGTGTAGAGAAAAAGAACAACTCTTGTAGCTGGCCTAGCGCATCATCTTGATGCTGAATACCTTCCAACCCAGTAGGTCCACTGAACCAATACAACGCCGTAAACACGCAATTGATTAACAGATAAACCAAAAAAATAACAATCAAAAACTGCCAACGAGGCATAGTCAGCATATTTTGATAATTACTCATGCGATGATGTACATGAATCCCAATCCGGCGAATGTTATATGAACCATCCTTATTCACCATGCGACCACCCATATCGGTGCTACGCTCCCCAAATCCCGTATCTTGATTTACGTTTTCTATCATATCGATTTTAAACAAACCATAATTTACCTGACGCGATGATGAGTACCAAAGCGAGTACCCACTTTACGTTGGTATTTGACGCAAAACGAGCGCCCCAGCGCGCACCTAAAAAACCACCCAGAAGTGACACAAGCAACCAGTAGATCAGAGAAGATTGATCTAGCGGAACCCAGATTTTTAAACCAGCCAAACCAGAAAGGGAGTTAACAAATATAAAAAGTGCTGAAACCGCAGCGGCCTCTTTTAAATTAGCCCACCGAAATAACAACAAAACAGGACTCAAAATAATCCCTCCCCCTATTCCAATCATCCCTGAAAGTAGACCGATACAAGATCCAGCAGTTAATCCTGCCCACAAGGGAAGTGGCTTTGCCTGCGATTCACGTAAAGAAGTCAGCATACGAAAAACAGCAATCAACAAGCAAGCACCCAATACTTGTTTATAGGTCGACTCACTCAAGGGTATTTTTGCCCCCATAAATGCAGCCGGGATAGAGCCCAAGGCAAACGGCCAAAACAAGCGCCATTTAAAAAATCCTTGTTGGTAAAATGCCACAAACGACATCAACGATACCCCTAGGTTCAATAAAAGAGCTGATTGCTTCATGACCACAGGTGCCACACTAAACAGCGCTAAAACGGCCAGATAGCCAGATGCTCCACCATGTCCAACGGACGCATATAAAAATGCCATGGTGCCCAGCAAAACAAGGATTAGCCAAAAATCCATATTACACGCGTAAATAAATCAATAATTTTTCCCAATCTGGCACACGAATCCGCTCTTCCTTCACGCGCGAAGCGGGTAACGCCTTAATCTTTTCGAATAAACGGATGTAATATTCGTAAGCGAGTAGAACACCTTTACGTGCAGCTTTGGGCAAATTTTCAATACCACGTAATCCCGCATCAAAATCTAACTGGATATCCGCTTCAATTTCTTTCTTCTCTGTATCGGAAAACGTTTCAAAATTAACACCCGGGAAATATACCCGGCCACGCTCGTCATAATCCGACTTAATATCCCGTAAAAAATTAATTTTTTGAAAGGCTGAACCCAATGCACACGCATCCGCTCGCAAGAAGTCATATTGTGCGGAATCCCCTAAACAGAAAACGCGTAAGCACATTAAACCCACTACTTCTGCCGATCCGTAAATATATGTTTTATAGGTTTCAACATCGTAGACACGATCTGTTAAATCCATTTCCATGGAAACCAAAAATGCATCAATCAAATCATGGCCAATTTGAAATGTATTCACCACCCATTGAAATGAATGTAAAATCGGATTCAAGCTAATTTTTTCTTCAATCGCTTGAAAGGTATCCGCTCGGAATCGGGCTAAAAGCGCTTGCTTATCTTGATCATGAAAGGTATCCACAATCTCATCGGCCAACCGCACAAATCCATAAATCGCATAAATTGCCTCGTGATATTGCTTATCTAACGTACGAATACCAGAAGAAAATGAGGTAGAATAAGCTTGTGTTAACAGCTTACTTGAATCGAGTGAAACCTTTAAATATAAATCCATTTGACTAATTAAATGATTTGTCAACTTCCTTAGCGACGACTAAACCTGAAATAAGCGACGGGGGAACACCTGGTCCTGGTACGGTTAATTGACCCGTATAGAACAAGTTTGCCACATGCTTATTTTTTAAACTTGGCTTTAAAATGGCCGTTTGCATTAATGTATTAGCCAAACCGTAGGCATTTCCTTTAAACGCATGATAATCTCCGATGAAATCCCGGTGTGCATAGGAGCGTTTATAGACAATCGAATCACGAATCGATACACCACAATACGCCTCCAGACGATCCATTAATTGCGTAAAATATTTTTCACGAACCTCCTCCGTATCGACCAAATCAGGCGCTACGGGAATCAATAAGAAGACATTTTCACACCCTTCCGGTGCCACTGATGGATCCGTTACGGAAGGTGCTGAAGCATAAAAAAGCGGGTCAGAGGGCCAAGAAGCCTCCGTATAAATCTCATGCGAATGCACGGAGAAATCACGATCAAAAAACAAATTATGGTGTTTCAAACGTGGCAAACGCTTATTTATCCCTAAATAAAAGAGTAAGGAAGAAGGTGCCATAACACGCTTATCCCAATAGGCCTCATCATAATTCCGATAGGCATCTCCCAGCAATTCTTCTACATGGTGATAATCCGCGCTAGCTACGACGGCGTCCGCCTCCCAAGTTCCAGATGTCGTTTTGACCGACTGTACCCGTCCATTGGTAATGCCAAAGCCCGTAACCTCCATGTTAGTCCGAATCTTCACACCTTTTTCTTCTGCTAGCGCAACCATGCCTTTGACAATGTTGTGCATGCCGCCCATCGGATACCAAGTACCCAATTTGATTTCAGCATAGTTCATTAAACTATACATGGCAGGCGTATTTTGCGAAATGGCTCCCAAAAACAAGATGGGAAATTCCATCAATTTTAAGAGCGTGGGTGATTTAAAATACTTCCGAACATGGCTGTAAAACGATTGAAAAACATCCATCCGAAGGGCGTCAATCAAGATACGTAAACTCAAAAATTCGGTGATTTTCGTCGATGGCTTCCAAACAAATTCTTGAATGCCCACCTTGTACTTATAGGCGGCTTGTTCCAAAAAGCGATCTAACGCATTTCCGGCACCTGGCTCAATCGAATCAAATAATGATTTTAGTGCCGTATAACTGGCAGGCATATCGATGATTTGCTCATCTGACAATACCACGGAATACGACGGATCTAGCCGGACTAAATTGTAATAATCGGAAGGCTTTTTCCCAAAGCGACCAAAATAATCCTCAAAAATATCGGGCATCCAATACCAGCTGGGACCCATATCAAACACAAATCCCTTTTCAGAAAATACACGTGCACGTCCACCCGCCTGATCGTTTTTCTCAAAAATCTCTACCTCGTAGCCTTGTTCCGCCAGTGCTGTGGCTGTAGATAAGCCGGAAAATCCAGCACCAATAACTATTATCTTCTTCATATTAGAAACAAATATAGGAATTCTATCGGGTTATCCTGACAAAGAAAAAGTCAGATAAAATCTGACTTTTTACTTCCTCCTCTGTTAACCAAAAAAAACGTAATTACCTATGCATACATTTGTAAATGCTGCTTTAAAGACTTTCTTGCAATGTGAATTCGGTTTTTGACAGTACCTATCGGTAAACCTAATTCATCCGCAATTTCATGATATTTGAAACCCTCAAAATATAAAAGAAATGGAACACGATACATCTCCTCTGTATGGCTCAAGGCCAAGTTGATATCCTCTCGCATAAACGTAGACTCAGCCGCGTTGATTTGAACAGATTCTGAAGAATTGATGAAGTGTAAATTCTCGGTTGTGTCGATGAATGTGTTCCGACGAACCATGCGTTGATATTGTGTAATGAACGTGTTCTTCATGATCGTAAATAACCATGCTTTCAAGTTCGTTCCATCCATATACTTTTCACGATTCGTATATGCTTTGACTAATGTGTCCTGTACCAAATCATTTGCATCATCCCCATCACGTGTCAATCGTAAAGCAAATGGCTTTAAAAACTTGGAAAAATTACCTACTTGATAAGAAAATTCTAACGC